>OCAD01000061.1_pt1 | contig 109018 bp, 96 predicted proteins | sample 1538261 | NCBI WGS metagenome assembly OCAD01 (sample SAMEA2580261, study PRJEB22360) | human gut metagenome | biome: human gut; feature: human-associated habitat; material: faeces | place: Denmark | collected 2008/2010
CTTGTACTACTTGTTTGTTTATCTTAAATCTTTCAAAGAACTCTCATTTATGTCTATTTCCGTTTTTCTCGGAAATGTTTTGCAAAGATACAGCGTTTATTTCAAACTACCAAAAAAATATCGAACTTTTTAAAAAAAAACTTTTTTGTTTCATCTATATTCTTCAAATCATCTTGTCAGTTTTAAACTTACCTCTCTTGCTAAGTGGATGCAAAAGTAGTTGATTTCATTTCTTTATCCAAATATATCTACTGTTTTTTCTATTTTTTTTGTGATTATATTTATAAACATCTGATTTACAGATTATACGTAATGTTTATTTCGATAATCCATTTTACAATATCAAAAAGTATACACCATATTATATTATCGCGCGCGACAGACTAAAATGAATATTGGGTAAACATCGGCTCACCTGCAAAATCATAGGAAGAGGGAACGCTCTTAAAGCATCATTTTCTTCTTCGAACAATTTCCGAAAGTCTTCTTGACGCATCATTCAAAAAAAGTTGGGAGCATTTATGCCCTCATGCCCTCACTTCGTACACAACAAACTCATTATAAGCAACTTATGTAGTTATAGTAAAAATTATTGCCCTCACTTATACCCTATGCCCTCACTACGTTTTGAAGCTGATTTCTGTATAACATGCTTACTTTCAGTTATATAAACTTCTTTTTTAGACTATTCCAACTTGATGTAAAATAGGGTGTTCTCGTTTTTTTGCTCGCAAACAGTGTGCATATCTCCACGAAATATAATAGTATCCCCGGTAGTGGTAAAAAGGCCAAGACACTTTTAAAAAAGCCCGTTATCTTTTAAAAAAAGCTCTTGTTCTTTTTTGAAAAGCTCTTGATCTTTTTAAAAAGTGTCCTTATCTTTTGGAAGAGAATAATTTCACTGATGTCTACCGAGATTTTGTTGACAACTTCTATTGTTATTACTCGCTTCTTTTAGCTACAAAATTAATGAACATCGAGCCTTTTGAAGTCATGAAAAGTAACGAATACATTGAAAGAAAAATCATTTACCATTTTCTGACTATCCGCATTTGCAAAACAACGGGTAAGTAACGGAATTCGCAGAAAAATATGCTCCATAATACTCGATTTACCTACATCCAGCCAAGACAAAAACCCATAACTATTTGATTATTAATCATTTTTCTACTTTTACAAACAGTAGGAAACACTTTGTTTCTATTAGATAAACTGTATCATTCTGTTTCTTCCTTTTTGATTATTGTCTTCTTTTTCTTCATTCTGCCACTCTTGCGCAAAGCTTCCGCTATAATCCATTGAAGCTGTCCATTCGTGGAACGGAATTCATCCGCCGCCCATTTCTCGATAGCTTCCATGGTTTCCGCGTCCACTCTGAGCACAAAGCTTTTTATCGTTTCTTTCTTTGCCATCTCCTACACTAATGATTCAACGTTCCGGAATTAATTACCGGCTGTGCTGGCTCGTCCGCACAAAGTACCACCAACAAATTACTGACCATAGCGGCTTTTTTTTCTTCATCCAGTTCTACAATTCCATCCTCGGCTAATTTATCCAAAGCCATTTTAACCATAGAAACAGCCCCCTCCACTATTTTTTCGCGCGCGGTAATAATAGCACTTGCCTGCTGACGACGAAGCATCACCGCTGCAATCTCCGGAGCATAAGCCAAATAATTGATTCTGGCCTCTACTATTTCCATACCTGCCATAGCCAGACGCTCATTAAGCTGACGTTCCAGCTGGTCATTAATCTCCTCACCTCCGCCACGCAAGGTCAGCTCATTCGTATCATGCTCATTGTCATCGTAAGCATACTGTCCGGCCACCTGGCGGAGGGCCGCATCACTCTGCACACGTACAAAATCCTCAAAGGCATTCATACGCCCTGCCACGCTGACACTTGCCGTCCCTGTCCCTTTACTGTCCGCCATCGTCTGCGCGTCAATCTCAAACATCGCCTTATAAGTATCTTTCAATTTCCAGACCAAAACCAGCCCTATCAGAATAGGATTGCCAATCTTATCATTCACCTTTATCGGCTCCACATCCAGATTACGGGCGCGAAGAGACAACTTCTTCTTGTTCATGAAAGGGTTTACCCAAAAGAAGCCTGTGTTTTTAAAAGTGCCTTTATATTCACCAAAAAACACCATCACACGTGCCTCATTAGGTTCTTGAGAAAAATATCCCGGAAGCATCAGCACAAACAACAATACCAGCATAAACAAAACAGGAATAGATAACCAAGGTAGTTGCCCAAAAATCAAAAAGTTCAGGAATACTAGTGCAGGCAACATAACCAAGTTAAAAAACAAAGCCATAAACCCATTAATTACCAGCTCATTGTAAGACATTTCTTTTGTTTCCATAATGATTTATTTTTGATATTATTATGATATCACAAATCAAACAATACTTCTTGAGATAAACAAACTGATTTATATGTTATACGACAGAAGCAAACAAAATATTCACCAAAATGCAATAAGAAACTCCTACTTTTTTTGACCTAAATCAATAAAATTGAGATATCGATTAAAAATATGCTGTAAAACATATATTATAACGAACAAACTCCTTATCTTTGTGTTGTAAAACATAAAAAGATATTTTTTTAGTAGCTACTAAGGTAAAAAGAAAGATTGTTTAAAGAAGGCCAACCGGGAGGTGCGCCTGCTATTTATGAGTGTTTTTAGGTATTAATTAAAAAAAGAAAGGATAACATTATGAAAAAGGTAAAAAACATTTTTCACAAAATTGCTAACGCTGATCCTATGATTTGGGGTTACGTTATGTTGAACGAAACAAAGTAAATTAGAACCAATACAGGGCACCCCCCTGTAGGACTATAAAAAAGGACGGTTATTTAACCGTCTTTTTTATGCCCTTTTACGGGATTTCCACTATCTTTGTCCATTCATTTTCAAACGTATGGACAAAATGCAAGTAGACACCCATAATAAAGAGTTTCAAGATGCCTTGAACCTTATCCAATATACACGTCAGTCAGTATTCCTCACTGGAAAGGCGGGTACAGGTAAATCTACTTTTCTAAAATATGTTTGCGAAGTAACCAAAAAGAAACATATAGTACTGGCTCCCACAGGTATTGCAGCTATCAATGCCGGCGGAAGCACACTGCATAGTTTTTTTAAATTACCATTCTATCCACTTTTACCGGATGATCCTAAATTCAGTTTGAAAGATGGAAAGTTACATAGCTTTCTAAAATATACTTCCGCTCATCGAAAACTGATAAAAGAAGTAGAATTAGTGATCATCGATGAAATTTCCATGGTCCGGGCAGACATTATTGACTTTATAGACAAAATATTGCGGGTATATTCACAAAATATGCGTGAACCATTCGGAGGCAAGCAAATATTGCTGGTAGGAGATGTTTTTCAACTTGAACCAGTCATTAAAAATGACGAACGTGAGATAATCAACCGCTTCTATCCCACTCCTTATTTCTTTTCGGCACGGGTCTTTCAGGAAATGGAGCTGGTATCCATAGAACTGACAAAAGTATACCGCCAGTCGGACAAAATTTTTGTTAACGTATTGGATCATATCCGGACCAATACTGCCGGAGCAGCCGACTTGCAACTACTGAACACCCGTTACAACACTCACATAGAAGAAAATGAAAGTGATATGTATATCACACTTGCTACCCGGAGAGACACCGTAGACTTTATCAATGAAAAGAAATTATCTGAACTACCTGGAGAATCAACGATTCTGACCGGTGAGATACACGGAGAATTTCCAGAAAGCAGCCTTCCCACCCAAATGGAACTGGAAGTAAAACCAGGAGCACAAATTATTTTTATAAAAAACGATTACGACCACCGTTGGGTGAACGGTACGATTGGCACCATTTCAGGTATAGACGAAGAGGATACATTATATGTTATCACAGAAGACGGACAGGAATTTGACGTTAAAAAAGACAGTTGGCGCAATATACGATATAAATATAATGAACTAGAAAAAAAAATAGAAGAAGAAGAATTAGGAGTATTTATACAATATCCTATCCGTTTGGCATGGGCCATCACGATACACAAAAGCCAAGGATTGACTTTCAGCAGGGTCGTTATTGATTTTACAGGAGGGGTGTTTGCCGGTGGACAAGCCTACGTAGCATTGAGCCGCTGTACTTCACTAGACGGCATCCAACTAAAAAAGCAAATTACACGTGGAGATATCTTTGTCCGCCCGGAAATAGTAAAGTTCTCGCAACGATTCAATAACCGCCAGTCCATTGAAAAAGCATTGAAGCAGGCACAAGCTGATGTACAATATGTAGAAGCGGTACAACACTTCGACAAAGGTGATTTTGAAAGATTTCTAGAACAATTCTTTCTTGCCATCCATTCACGTTATGATATCGAAAAGCCTTTGATCAAAAGATTTATACGTAAGAAGCTGGGAATCATCAACAATTTGAAAGTCGAAAACAAACGGCTAAAAGACCAATTCCATGTACAACGCAAAAATCTTGAAAAATATGCCCGCGAATATTATTTAATGGGAAATGAATGTATCATCCAGGCACATGATTCACGTGCTGCTATTGCCAATTATGACAAAGCGATTGAATTGAATCCTTCTTATACGGACGCTTGGATACGTAAAGGTATCACATTACATAATGACAAGGAATACTACGAAGCCGAAGTTTGTCTGAATGAAGCAGTACGCCTTAGTCCCGCTTTATTCAAAGCTATTTACAATCGAGGAAAAAACAGACTGGCATTAGATAATATAGAAGGAGCTTTGGGAGATTTTGACCGGGCTGTTTCTTTAAAGCCGGAACATCCGAAGGCCCATGAATATTTCGGAGACGCATTGATGAGAATCGGAAAAGAAGAGGAAGCCGCCCTACAATGGGCTATTGCGGAACGCTTGCGTGAAAAAAAATCTAAAAATTAAAATAACATGCTTTTAAGACTTTATAATAAGAATAATAATCCCAAAGATCTGGAAGAAGTAATCCGGATATTGGAAGAGGGAGGGTTAATTATTTACCCTACCGATACAATGTATGCCATAGGATGTCATGGTCTGAAAGAACGTGCAATAGAACGTATCTGCAAACTGAAAAACATTGATCCACGTAAAAACAATTTATCCATTATCTGTTACGACTTAAGCAATATCAGCGAATATGCCAAAGTAGACAACAGCACATTCAAGCTAATGAAACGCAATCTTCCCGGACCGTTCACTTTTATCCTGAATACGGGAAACCGTCTGCCCAAAATATTCAAGAACCGTAAAGAAGTAGGTATACGCGTACCAGACAACAACATCATCAGGGAAATATGCCATATACTAAAAGCACCAATCATGACCACCACGTTGCCTCTGAAAGACGGCGAAGACATAGAATATATTACCACTCCAGAACTGATAGAAGAAAAATTCGGCAAAGAGGTAGAACTAATTATTGATGGAGGTATCGGAAGCATAGAACCTTCTACCATTGTGAACTGTACAAACGGAGAAGCAGAAATTGTACGTCAAGGTAAAGGTATTCTGAACGATTTTTAATCTGAATTGTTTTATATATTAGAAATGTCAAATTAAAGTAAATTTATCATGTTATTAGCATCTGAAACAAGTATTCAATTAACCAATGCATTAGAGAAACTTATCGACTCCGGCATTCAATTAGGAGAAAGAGTATTAGGAGCACTTATTATTTTTATAATCGGAAAGTTCCTCGTAAATTGGCTGAACAGACTTTTTGCACGTATTTTGGAAAAAAGAAAAGTGGACCCGAGTATCCAGTCATTCCTAAAGAGTATGGTGAATATCCTGCTGCTCATCATGCTGATTCTTGCTGTGATAGGGAAATTAGGTATCGAACTGACAGGATTCGCCGCACTTCTCGCTTCTGCCGGTGTTGCCATCGGTATGGCACTGTCTGGTAACTTACAAAATTTTGCCGGAGGACTGATTATCTTATTGTTCAGGCCTTATAAAGTGGGGGACTTTATCGAAGCTTCTACCGGTGCCTCGGGAACAGTAAAAGAAATACAGATTTTTCATACTATTCTTATCACTGCAGACAACAAGATGATATATGTACCTAATGGAGCCATGAGTAGTGGGGTCATTACAAATTACAGCAAACTGGACACCCGCCGTATAGAATGGAATTTTGGCGTGGACTACGGAGAAGACTATAATAAAGTAGAAAAAGTATTGCGCGAAATCATTGCCAATGATAAACGTATTCTCACCAGTCCTGCCCCTTTTATTGAATTAGGAGAACTTGCTGCCAGCAGTGTAAATATAAAAATCCGCGTATGGGTGAATAGTTCGGATTACTGGAACGTATTTTTCAGTATGAATCAGACTGTTTATACTACTTTTAATAAAGAAGGAATTAACTTCCCATTCCCACAGCTTACTGTACATCAAGCCTAACGTCAGAAATCTTTAGAACACGAATGACGCAATTGTCACAAGCTTGATCTTATCAATCATGTGTCATTTGCGTCATTTGTATGCTATCACAAGATTTATTTTCTATCCGCTTTCAAACGATCAGCCATAGCCTTAGCCAACTCCTTTGCCTGAGTGTTAGTTTCGGCCTTCATGCTATGTTTCATTTCTACAGGATTTCCGACAGGCTCAAATTTCAACTTATCATTAAACTCTGCAATTTTCTTCACAGCAGCGCTAGCCCATGTAAATGAGCCAAAATATCCCAGATAACGTCCCTTTATCTCGCGAGAAGCCAGCTTGCTCAGCAGAGCTTCCATTTCCGGATACATCTGAGTATTATAAGTGGGGCATCCCACAATCAGTCCTTTATATTTGAATACATCCGCAATAATAAAAGAATGACTGGTATGAGAAACATTATGCATCACGATATTACGAATTCCCTGCTTGCTCAGTTCTTCTGCAATAGCTTCTGCCACCTCCTCTGTATTACCATACATCGAGCCATAAGCTATTACAACCCCTTCTTCGGCCTCATAACGACTCAAACGGTCATAAATACGTACCACACGAGGAATTTCCTCTGTCCATACCGGACCATGAGTAGAACAAACAGTCGTTATTTTCAAGTTTTGCAATTTCTGTAAGGCCTTCTGTACCGGCGCACCATATTTGCCTACAATATTAGAATAATAGCGCACCATTTCATTCCAATAAATATCTGTATTAATATTTGTATCAACCACACCACCATTCAATGCACCAAAACAACCGAAAGCGTCACCGGAAAACAAAATACCTTCCGTTTCATCAAAAGTAACCATCGTTTCGGGCCAGTGAACCATCGGAATCAATGAAAAGCGCAGTCTATGATGTCCCAAAGCTAGAAAATCTCCTTCACCCACTACATAACGCTCACCGCCTACACCATAATACCCTTCAATCATTTCGAAAGTCTTCTTGTTACCGACAATCACAATGTTAGGATAATATTGCTTGATCAAACTGATAGAACCGGAATGGTCTGGTTCCATATGATTTATAATCAAATAATTGATAGGTTTATCACCGATAATGCTACGAATTTTCTTCAAATAAACCTCAAAATAGCATACGTCTACTGTATCCACCAAAGCGACCATCTCGTCGTCAATCAAATAAGAGTTATAAGACACACCGTAAGGTAACGGCCACAAGTTCTCAAACAAAGCCTTGTTACGGTCATTCACTCCCACATAATGTACTTTTCCTTTGATTTCCATATCTGTTTTCTTCTTTTAATATTTATAGTATTTGCCTTGCCAGGCATCTTTTTCTCTCATCCGTTTTTTCACCTTATCCGTAAATTCATAATTTTTCAATCCCCAATCAGGAGCTATCAACAATTCTTTAGGTGATTGGGAAACAAAACGCTCCAGTACGATGTCCGGACGAAGATGTTCTATATAATCAATAACCAAATCAACATATTCATCAGCTGTATAAAGATGGAAAGCTTCAGGCTCTTTCACATATTCACTCGCCATGCGCGTACCTTTAATAAGTTGTAACTGATGCAGCTTTAAAGTAGTCAGAGGTAATTGTGAAAGTACTCCTGCCTGTCTGATTAACATTTCTCTTTCTTCTCCGGGCAAACCAAGAATTATATGCCCTCCTACTAAAATCCCTCTCTCTGCAGTCTTCCGAACGGCCTCCGCAGAAACGGCGAAAGTATGTCCCCGGTTTATCCGGCGCAACGTTTCATCATCCGTACTTTCAATGCCATACTCCACTAATACAAAAGTGCGTTTACCAAGATCTTCCAAATAATCCAATAATGATATCGGCATACAGTCCGGACGAGTTCCTATCACCAGTCCTACCACATCCTCTACCATCAGCGCCTCTTCGTATTTTCTTTTCAACTCTTCCAGTTCCCCATACGTATTGGTATAAGCCTGAAAATAGGCCAGATATTTCATTTCCGGATATTTGCGTACAAAGAACCGCTTTCCTTCTTCCAACTGCTGAGTAACAGACTTTCCCGTATGGCAATAGGCCGGATTAAATGTTTGATTATTACAATAAGTGCAACCTCCGTATCCTACCGAGCCGTCACGGTTAGGACAAGTAAATCCGGCATTAATAGAAATCTTCTGCACTTTACAAGGAAAGTGCATAGCTAAAAAGCCGGATAAGTCGTTATAAAGCATCTCTCTGTTCATGAACTTATTTTGCGGGACAAAGATACGTATTTTCAAACAAAAGTTTTACCTTTGTCTTTGATTATCATTTAAAGAATTTATCTATTATGAGAAAATTAAGTATATTTATTATTTTATTCTTCTGCTTGCTGACAGTCGGAGCCCAACAAGTAAGCTTGCAAGACGTAGCAAACAGAACGTATCGTGCCGAAGGAATCAGAGGTATCAAACCGATGTTGGATGGAGAACATTATACCCAAATGAGTGCCGATGGCAAAAAAATCATACAGTATTCTTTCAAGACCGGCAAAGAAACAGGTACCATCTTCGATGTAAATACGGCCCGTGACTGTAGCATCAAGTCATTTGATGACTATATCATGTCACCCGATGAAAAACTGATTCTAATACAGACTGAAACCAAACCTATTTATCGTCGTTCGTTTACCGCCAATTACTATATTTTCAACGTAAAAAACAATAAAATGGAACCGCTCTCAGAAAACGGTCCACAACAGGTTCCTTTATTCTCGCCGGATGGCAATCAGATAGCTTTTGTACGTGATAATAATATCTATCTGGTAAAATTATTGTTTGGCAACAGTGAATCACAAGTAACCAAAGACGGCAAATTCAACGAAGTGCTAAATGGTATTCCCGACTGGGTATATGAAGAGGAATTCGGCTTCAACCGTGCTTTCGACTTCAGTGCAGACAGCCAGATGCTTGCCTATATCCGTTTTGATGAGAGTCAAGTACCTATGTATTCTTTTCCACTATACAAAGGTATGGTTCCCGCATTAGAGAAATTCAGCACTTATCCGGGAGAATATGAATACAAATACCCTATGCCAGGAATTGACAATTCCAAAGTAACCGTTCATACTTTTGATATAAAAAGTAAGGTAACCCGCAAGATGGACTTGCCTCTAGATGCAGACGGTTATATCCCTCGCATCAAGTTTACGGATGATGAGAATGCGTTAGCAATCATGACTTTGAACCGTCATCAAAACCGTTTCGACCTCTATTTTGCCAATCCACGAAGTACATTGTGTAAACTGATGGTACGTGATGAAGCTCCCCAATACATTAAAGAAGAAGCCTACTCCAACATCGTTTTCTATCCAAAAAACTTTGTGGTGATGAGTGAAAAAGACGGTTATAACCATCTCTATCTTTACACTAGCGGAGGAAACCTGGTTAAGCAAATCACAAAAGGGAACTTCGAAGTGAAAGATTTTCTGGGATGGGATGAAGCTACCAACACATTCTATTTTGAAAGCAATGAAGGTAGTCCGCTACGCACCGCTATCTACAAAGTGGACGGCAAAGGTAAAAAGACCAAACTATCCAAACAGGAAGGAACTCATAAAGCTATTTTCAGTAACAATATGAAGTATTACATCAATACTTTCTCTAATATCAACACCCCTCCTGTCATTACCCTTAATGACAATAATGGTAAAGAATTGGCAACTTTAGTAGATAATAACACATTGAAACACCAAGTTTCACGTCTGAATATGCCAAGTAAAGAACTATTTAGTTTCAAGACCAATGACGGTGTGGAATTGAATGGTTGGATAATGAAACCCGCAAATTTCAATCCGAACAAAAAATATCCTGTTATCATGCACCAATATAGTGGACCGGGTTCACAAGAAGTTGCAGACAAATGGGGAATTGGAGCCCGTAGAGATGGCGGCATGTTCGAAGCTTATATGGCCGGTCAAGGCTTCATCATGGCTTGTGTAGACGGACGCGGAACCGGTGGCCGAGGGTCTGATTTTGAAAAATGCACCTACTTGAGTTTAGGAGTAAAAGAATCGAAAGATCAAGTAGAAGCCGCCAAATACTTAAGTACACTACCCTATGTAGATGGTAACCGTATCGGTATATGGGGATGGAGCTATGGAGGTTACAATACATTAATGTCCATGAGTGAAGGAACACCGATATTCAAAGCTGGAGTAGCTGTTGCAGCTCCTACAGACTGGCGTTTCTACGATTCGGTATATACAGAGCGCTTCATGCGTACCCCCAAAGAAAACATGGAAGGTTACAATGCTGCATCTGCTATTAACCGTGCCAACAAACTGAACGGTGAATTGTTGCTGATCCACGGCACAGCAGATGATAATGTACACTTACGTAACAACGCAGAATACAGTGAAGCATTGGTACAGGCCGACAAGCAATTTGACATGCAAATCTATACCAACCGCAACCATGGAATCAGTGGAGGCAACACAACTAAACATTTACTGACTCGCGTAGCCAATTTCTTTATTGATAATTTAAAATAAAAAACCATTCACCACAGATTATATAATTTTGCATAAAACCGAATGAAAACAATTTGCATTGGTATAATCTGTGGTGAATTATAAATCTAATATCATCATGAATCACGTTAAAAAACCAGACTGGCTTAAGATAAACATAGGGGCAAATGTTCGATATACCGAAACCAAACATATTGTAGATTCCCACAAACTACATACCATTTGCAGTAGCGGACGATGTCCCAATATGGGAGAATGCTGGGGAAAAGGTACTGCCACTTTTATGATAGGTGGCGAAATTTGTACCCGTTCCTGCAAATTTTGCAACACACAGACCGGACGGCCTCTTCCGTTAGACCCTGAAGAACCTACCCATGTAGCAGAGTCCATTCAACTCATGAAATTATCTCATGCCGTTATTACCTCTGTAGACCGTGATGATCTAGATGATTTGGGTGCTGCCCATTGGGCTAAAACGATTTCAGAAATCAAGCGCTTGAATCCGGAAACCACAACCGAAGTTTTAATCCCTGATTTTCAAGGAAAGAGCGAACTGATTCAGCTAGTCATTGACGCCAAACCAGACATCATCTCACACAATATGGAAACCGTACGCCGCATCAGTCCCCTGGTACGAAGCGCAGCCAACTATGCAACCAGTTTAAAGGTCATCAAACAAATAGCCAATAATGGTATTACAGCTAAATCCGGTATTATGGTAGGTTTGGGAGAACGCCCGGAAGAAGTAGAAGAAGTCATGGACGATTTATTGGCACAAGGCTGCAAGATACTTACTATTGGCCAATATCTACAACCTACCCACCGCCATTATCCGGTAGCGGAATATATTACTCCCGATCAATTTAAACAGTATAGAACAATTGGATTAAAGAAAGGATTCCGAGAAGTGGAAAGCGCACCTTTGGTACGTTCCTCCTATCATGCAGAAAAACATATAAAATTTAAAGGGTAACGAGTAAACCAACTTTATATCTTTTTTGTTATAAAGATATAAATAGAGATAGAGAGAATGAAATCGTTACTGGAATACAAGAATTTAATCATGTCCACAGGGTTAATACCAGCCATTGTATGCATGATTTTCTGCATTTTCTTTCAAGATGCAGTTGTTTTGTATGTCTGTAGTTTGGCTAGCATTATTTATATCCTATACAGACTTGTCAAACCTCCTGTTTATCAGCCAAATCTAGTATTACTACATGGAACTTTGGCATTAATCATTGCATCCATCATAAAAGGCATAAGCGGAGATATGCTTATTCCGGACCGAACAGTTCCCATTACGCTAGAAATACTGATACTCTGTTTTTCACTACTCTATCTCATGGTCCCCAATTTTTATACAAAACTATTCTCCTACTTTCATTATAAGATATCTATTCTGAACTGTTGGGCCACACAGGTTATAGCTGTTTTATCCGGCATTCACCTGTTTGCTTCCTGCATAATTTATTTATTTTTCAGTCCACTATCTTATAATACCCTTTACGCTATGACCCACATCATCCCTCCTTTGATATATGTCATTTGCATTATTGTCAATCATGCTTTTGTGAAAACAATCAGTTTAACCTATAAAAAAATGCCCTTTTTACGTATCGCCCCTATTTGCAATGGAAAGATCTATGTTGCTCCCCGCAGTTATCAAGGTGAAGAACCCGGCAAGTTGGACATACCTATGGAAGACTACATTTATGCCTGCAAGACAGATACGGATAAATATGCCAAAGAAGTAGAAAATAAATATAGCAACCATATTACCGGACAACCGGAACCACGCTTCAGTTTGAAACATTTGGTAAAAGAAACCAATGGAGTTAAAAAAACCATCATGCTATATATTCTTCCTTTAAACGATGAAGAACAGATACATTTTACCGGAGGAAAATTTGTAACTCCCGAAGAAATAGAAATGAATTCTGCCCAATATAGTTCTTTTCTAAAAGAAGAAATAGATCATCTGAACATAGTGACACAGATGTGGGAGGAATTTAAATGAATATCTGTTATCGCATTACTTATAAATCAAGAAAATACAGGGAATCTTCGATAAATCCGGCAATTTCCCCTGCCACTCCTTTATTGTCTTAGTCTTTATATATTCTCCTTCACACGTAATATTGGCAGCAATACAAAGTTTGGTTTGCGGACGGCAATTCTTAAGAATATCTTCCGCCATCTTATTATTACGATAAGGAGTTTCAATAAAAAGCTGCGTCTGATCTTCTGCATAAACACGCTGCTCCAATACCTTAATACGTTTCGCACGCTCACCAGGCTCAATAGGCAAATAACCATGAAAAGCAAAACTCTGTCCATTAAAACCCGATCCCATAACAGACATAATAATAGAGGAAGGTCCTACCAAAGGCACCACTTTAAGATTCTTACGCTGAGCAATAGCAACCACGTCCGCTCCAGGATCAGCAACAGCCGGACAACCGGCTTCAGAAATAACTCCCATGGACTGTCCAGCCAACAAAGGTTTCAGATAACCGGAAATATCTTCAGGAGAAGTATGTTTGTTCAATGGATAAAAAGTCAATGCATCTATGTCAATCCCGCGATCTACCTTTTTCAAAAAGCGACGTGCCGAGCGTACATCTTCTACAATAAAATGTTTGATGCCGAGAATGACCTCTTTATTATACACAGGCAACACATTTTCCACAGGAGTTTCGCCTAATGTGACAGGCAATAGATACAAAGCAACTTCCATCATACTACTAATCAATCAAAATATCAAGGTTTGAAATCTGTTTCAGCCAACATCTGATGATAATCCGTCTTAGCCAACAAATCCTTTATTGTCATATCAGGATGCTTTTTCATATATTCATCAATCAGCAAAATCCCCATCCATACTCCAATACTTGCAGGAGTTTTCTCACCCATAATAGAAATAAAGGGATCCTTGCGTATATAAGTACGTACAACAAGGGGATCGGTAGCATATAAATGACCATTTTCAACCATTGTCTTCCACAGACTTGTTTTATTCTTCCTGCACCACTCAGCCTCATCCTCACTATATCCCATCTCTTTCTCAAAAGATTCATACCCTAAAATATGAGCCACTATCCAATTTATCTTTCCACGATGCATAATCATATCTAATAAAGTACGACCAGGCTGCCATGGCAAAGGATACTGACTCAGCAAATAAAAGGTAAAACAATCCGGAACAATACGATCAGGCTCCATACTGCGACATTGATAGTCATAATAGAAGCGTTTATATAAAGGATAATCTGCTCCCATATACTTATCAATACTAAAACCCAAAATACTATCCCCAACTACAACAGACTGATTCAGAGCAGCTATTTGAGCATAAAAATGAGGAACGAACAATGTAGGAACCTCTTTTTTCAAACGTTTGAAACCTTTGGTCAGTTTTTCCTCAACCCAACCAAGATCCTTAAATTTCTCTTCGGCATCGTGCATCAAAGTCAATAAAGTAGAATCCGAATAATATTCCAACATCCGGTCGTTAATCTTCATGTCATCCACCTCACCTATCGCCAATACATCTTCTATCAACAGCTTGGTAACCTGAGGATAGTCCGTATTCATTTTTTGCAGTGCCGAGAAACTATTCATCGTGACATACTCATACTGCAAACGATCATAACGGGCGACTCTTACATCCACATCAGCAGTATTGCCACTCTTCCCATCCCACTGACAGGAGGAAAGAGCAACAAGACATACTACTAATATGAATATAATTTTGCGCATCATCTATTTCTTATCCGTAAATGATGTTTCCGTTTTCGTCTTTATATTCATCCAGACCTTTTTCATAAGTTGCCATAGCACGCAAACTCATACCTACACTGGAGAAACCTCCATCATGATATAAATTCTGCATAGTCACTTTACGAGTCAGGTCAGAGAACATTACAATGCAGTAATCTGCACATTCGTCTGCCGAAGCATTGCCTAATGGTGACATACGGTTAGCAAAGTCAAACAGCTTATCCATACCTTTCACCCCTGAACCGGCAGTAGTCATGGTCGGTGACTGAGATATGGTATTCACACGCACATGATGTTCACGACCATAAATGTAACCAAAACTGCGTGCGATAGATTCAAGCAATGCTTTTGCATCCGCCATATCATTATATCCATAGAATGTACGTTGTGCAGCAACATAACTCAAAGCCAGAATTGAACCATACTCCGCAATAGCATCCAGCTTTTTAGCAGCTTGAATCATTTTGTGGAACGAAACGGCAGATATATCCAGAGTCTTGCTCAACATATCATAATCGAGGTCATCATAAGTACGTTTCTTACGAACGTTAGGAGACATACCGATAGAATGCAGAACGAAATCTATTTTTCCACCCAATATTTCCATCGAACGTTTGAAAACATTCTCCAAATCTTCTACGCTGGTTGCATCTGCCGGAATTACCTCACAATTCAGTTTCTCAGCTAAAGCAGAAACTTCTCCCATGCGGACAGCTACCGGAGTATTGGACAATGTAATGGACGCACCTTCTTCTACAGCCTTTTCAGCAACTTTCCATGCGATAGACTGTTCGTTCAATGCACCAAAAATAATACCTCTTTTTCCTTTCAACAAATTGTAACTCATACCTTCTTTATTGTTAAATTAGTTTGCAAAGATACAAACAAATAAATTAATCATAGCTTTTTTTGCACACAAATGAAGAAATAATGCAATTATAAAACTAATTTTTACCATTTAAGGTTTCAGCTAAATGAGAATTTAACAAAAAATCCACTTATTCTATCAAATAGTGCACATAAAGGACAATTCTTTCAGCTATATTTGCCATCGAATTAAGAGGTTTTTTCATAATATTTATTTAAGGTTAGAATTAGGTTAACATGAAACATTATTGCTGCTCCCGTAAATAGCCCGTGAGGGTCTTTTACGGGAGAGTGATAAGACTTCTTAAAGCAACAATCAACTAGATAATTATTAATCTTAAACATATATAATACCAATGACTACTTTAATAAAGAAGATTCTATTACTTCCTGCCACATGTTTAATTCCTTTTTTGACCGGATGTAATAATTGTCCGTCTACGACTATTGTAGAAGATATTATAGATCCCGCCATCTATACAAGCCTCCCTTTCAAGATGGATAAAGTTGAACAACCTACTTTCCCAGACTATTCGGTAAACATCATAGATTTCGGTGCCAAGCCAGACGGTATTACTTTAAACACAAAGGCTATTAATGATGCAATCCAACAGGTTAATGCCAAAGGCGGTGGTAAAGTCATTATCCCTGAAGGCTTGTGGCTGACCGGTCCCATCGAACTATTAAGCAATGTGAATCTATATACAGAAAAGAATGCATTAGTATTATTCAGTGCAGACCATTCACTATATCCCATTATAAACACGTCTTTTGAAGGTTTGGAAACCCGTCGTTGCCAGTCTCCTATTTCAGCACGTAATGCTGAAAATATAGCGATTACAGGCCACGGAGTATTTGATGGTAATGGAGACACATGGCGTCCGACCAAGAAAGATAAACTGACTGAAGGCCAATGGAAAAAATTGATCGCCTCCGGTGGTGTGGTAGATGCCGACGGAAGAATCTGGTATCCCAGTGAAGGTGCATTGAAAGGTGCTATCCTGTCAAAAGATAACTTCAACGTACCTCGTGGAGAACTTACCGATTCTGACTGGGACTACATGCGCGACTGGTTACGTCCTGTATTGCTAAGTTTCATCAAATGTAATAAGGTATTGCTGGAAGGAGCGACATTCAAAAATTCACCCAGTTGGTGCTTACATCCGCTATCATGTGAAAATATTACAATTAATAAAGTTACTGTTTCTAATCCTTGGTACTCACAAAACGGAGATGCTCTTGATTTGGAATCATGTAATAAAGCATTGATTATAAACAACTCATTTGATGCAGGAGATGATGGTATCTGTATAAAGTCAGGAAAGGACGAACAAGGGCGCAAACGCGGTGAACCTTGTCAAAATGTTATCGTTATGAACAACACCGTATTACATGGACATGGAGGTTTTGTTGTAGGTAGTGAGATGTCAGGAGGTGTAAACAACATATATGTAGACAATTGTACTTTCATGGGTACAGATGTTGGCTTACGCTTTAAAAGTAATCGTGGGCGTGGCGGATTGGTAGAGAATATCTACATCAGCAATATCAACATGATTAATATTCCGAACGAAGCATTAATATTCAATTTATACTATGGTGGAAAAGGTCGTGGTGAAGATCCTAATCAGGATGAAAAGAAAGCAGAAACTACCATCCCTCCTGTAACAGAAGAAACTCCGATATTCCGTAATATCTTTATCAAAGATGTAACCTGTAACGGAGCAGGCAGGGCTGTGTTCTTCAATGGCTTGCCTGAGATGAGAATCAAGAATATCAATATGGAGAATATCATCGTATCTAATGCTAAAGAAGGTGTAGTATTAAGCGAAGCCGACGAAGTTAATATGAAAAATATCAAAATAGAGTTATTAAAAAGTGGAAAGAACTTGAAGATGCAAAATGTTTCCAATGTAACGATAGACGGAAAGAATCATGCTGAAATCGGGGCACAAGGAGAAGAACTCAACTTCTAATTCTTACACCCATTAGTGCATTTCTCCACTTAATTTATAAAAATAGTAAAGCACGGATTGCACGGATAAACACGGTTTTCATACTAACACTGTGTAATCCGTATGATCCGTGCTTAAAATAATAAACTATACATCATTATGAAAAAGCGCTCAATTATTGTCCTCACATTATTAGCAGGATGCTTTACCAACTCTTTTGCACAAAAAGGCGAAAAGACACTGACCGTAGAAGTCAGCAATGAATGGACTCAAAATAAGACCGACGAACCGATAGTGATAGATTTAAATAACCTGAAAGCAGGTTTCAACATCAAATCCGCCACTGTATGGGAAGGTAATAAAGAAATTCCGTCCCAACTGGACGATCTGAACGGTGACGCACGTGCTGACGAACTGGCTTTCCTTATCGATATGCCAGCCAAAAGCAACAAAAGTTTCCGTATAATTCTCTCTTCAGAAAAAAGTGAAAAAAACTATCCGGCACGTACTTATGCCCAAATGAAAGCTTACGGACATAACAACAAATTCGCCAATATTACGGGATTTTCAGCGGCAGGAACCGAGAATGTATATAGTTTTGTTTACCATCACGGACCGGCTATAGAGAGTGAATTAGTTGCCTATCGTATCTATTTCAACGAAAAACAGACGGTAGATCCATATAGCAAAGTAAATAAAAGACTGGAAATAAAAGAAACTTGTTTCTACCCTACCAAAGCGCAACGTGCCAACGGCTACGGAGATGATGCGCTACGTGTTTACAATAGTGGTGGTGTAGGTGCATTAAAAGGTTGGAATGGTACTGAAGCGACCCACATAAAACCAGTAGTAAACCGCACGGAACGTGTACTAGCCTCCGGTCCTGTACGTGCCATCGTCGAAGCAGAAGTCATCGGTTGGGAATATCAAGGGAACGATTTGAACATGATCAATCGATATACCATCTATGGCGGTCATCGGGACATGAAGGTAGATGTCCTGTTTGACCGTCCGCTTAAACAGGAAGTCTTTGCAGCAGGTGTACAGATTCTGAAAGAAGGAGGTCACATGAGCGACCATAAAGGACTGACTGGAAGCTGGGGAACCGACTGGCCCGTCACAGACACCATAGGCTATGTGAAGGAAACAACAGGTATGGGAACTTTCATTCCTAAATATATCGGTAAAGAAGTACAAGACGGTTCAAACTACTTATATACCTTACAAGCACCGGGGCAACAGCATTTCCACTATTACGTTACTTTCACCTCAAAAAAAGAAAGTTTCGGATTTAAAGATATGAAAGACTGGTTCAATTATCTTCCCCAATGGAGAAAAGAATTGGAACATCCTTGCAAAATTACGATTAAATAAAAAATCTAAAACCATGAAACGACTAATCACTCTCTGTCTGCTAGGAGGCTGTTTTTTATCTGCTCCCGCACAGAATTATGTATCCCAAGCCTGGGTGGCCGACCAAGGCAATGGGACCTACAAAAATCCAGTCCTGTATGCGGATTACTCCGATCCGGACGTTTGCCGTGTAGGAGACGATTATTATTTGACCTCATCCAGTTTCAACTGTCTGCCCGGTTTACAAATATTACACTCCAAAGACCTTGTCAACTGGACTATCATAGGTGCGGCTGTACCCTACGCACTGCCCCCTGTTACCGATGTCCGTCCTGAACATGGCAACCGTGTATGGGCACCCAGTATCCGCCACCATAACGGTGAATTCTATATATTCTGGGGTGACCCGGACCAAGGAGCATTCATGGTGAAAGCCAAAGATCCGAAAGGTCCCTGGAGCGAGCCAGTTTTGGTGAAAGCCGGAAAGGGCATCATCGACACGACTCCATTATGGGATGATGACGGTCGTGTATATCTGGTTCACGCTTATGCAGGAAGCCGGGCCGGACTGAAAAGTGTAATTACAATTTGTGAGCTAAGTGCTGATGCAAGTAAAGCTATCACACAATCCCGTATCATTTTCGATGGTCATGAAGCACATCAGACTTGTGAAGGGCCCAAATTCTATAAACGTAATGGATACTATTACATCTTCCATCCGGCAGGCGGCGTTCCTACAGGATGGCAAGTCGTACTTCGCTCAAAAAACGTATACGGTCCATACGAATGGAAAACAGTATTAGCGCAAGGCAACTCTCCCGTCAACGGGCCTCATCAAGGCGGTTGGGTAGACACCCCTACGGGAGAGGACTGGTTCATGCACTTCCAAGACGTAGGAGCTTACGGACGCTTAGTCCACCTGCAACCTATGAAATGGGTTGATGACTGGCCCGTTATAGGTGTTGATAAAGACGGCGATGGTTGTGGCGAACCTGTTCTGACTTATAAAAAGCCTAATGTAGGTAAGAACTATCCTATTTGTACCCCGCAAGAAAGTGACGAGTTTAATGGTTATACATTGTCTCCTCAATGGCAATGGCAGGCTAACATCAATGAAAAATGGGCGTATTTCAACGGAGGAGAAGGATTTGTACGTCTATACTCCTACCCAGTTCCCGAAGATTATAAAAGTTTATGGGATGTTTCTAATCTGATGCTACAAAAAACCCCGGCTCCCAATTTTACTGCCACCACCAAACTTACTTTCAAGCCGACAGAAAAATATAAAGGTGAACGTACGGGACTGGTTGTAATGGGAATGGATTATGCCGGATTAGTTGTTGAAAACACAGACAACGGACTTGTCCTGTCACAAGTGGAATGCCTGAAAGCCGATCGGGGGGCTACTGAAAAAGTAAATGCTTCCGTTCCCTTAAAAGACGGCACAATCTATCTTCGCGCTAAATTTTCTGCAAAAGGAGACAAGATTAAAGCCAGTGAAGGCGGTCACGACTTATTAGTGAAATGTAACCTCAGTTACAGCACGGACGGCAAGAAATTCCAGCCATTAGGAGAAACTTTCCAAGTAAAAGAAGGTAAATGGATAGGAGCCAAGATAGGTATCTTCTGTACGCGCCCCGCTATTGTAACCAATGACGGAGGATGGACGGACGCTGACTGGTTCAGAATTGAAAAATAAAGAAAATATTCATAATACATTGTACTTTTTGCATTTTTAATCCATGAAAGTCGTATATCGTGTCGGTTAAATTCCTAATTTTGTGCCGCAAAAGGCATCCATGAACAATAATGCAAGAAAATACAATAGATATAATGAAGTAGACGAAAGGATACTAGCTCTCTTTGCAGAAAACAAAGAAAAGGCCTTTCGTCTACTGTATGATACTTATTATCTCCCTTTATGTCTCTACTCTGTACAGTTCACAGGTTCTGCGGAAACATCAGAAGATATCGTACAGAATTTATTTGTGCGTTTTTGGGATAAAAACTCGCATACCACTATTTCCTCCAATCTGCACGCATGGCTATTCAATGCCGTCCGTTTCTCCTCACTGACCAAAGTACAACGGGAACGTTACTTTTCTTTAGACGAAATGGAAGAAGAATCTTATTCTCCTATCGATGATTTTTATGATGAAGAAGAGCTATTGCAAAAAAGGAATAAATTACTGGCCGAATTAAAAAAATTGCCGGAACAAGAGTATAATGTTTTAGTCAAAATTATTCTGGAAGACAAAAAATACAAAGAAGTAGCTGAAGAGCTCCATATTTCCATAAATACAGTAAAAACCCACCTATCACGCGCACTAAAAATGTTGCGTCGTTTCAATATGACAGAAATCCTAATCTTATTTAATTTATAAATTTCTTCAGATTTTTGTCACCCATTTTGTGTAATTGTGATACTTCTGTTAAACAGTACAACAATTATGCAAAAGAATAAAACAGAAATCCTAATTCAAAAATACCTGTCCCATCAACTCAATGAACAGGAATTTGAAGAATTAAAGCAATGGATTGCAAAGGACGCATCGCATAGAGAAATTTTTGTGAAGTTACTTTCACTCCATCATGTAAACAACCAACTTAACTTATTACATCAGTTTGATAAAGAAGGCTCATGGAAGTCACTTCAAAATCGTTGTAACCAATCCGGTAGTATTTACCGCCGTATCGTAGTCTATTCCTCAGCCGCTGCAATAGCAATACTGATAGGGATTACCTCCATTTTATATTTCAATGACCGGAACCTAGCACCTGTTATTACCCAAAGCGAACAATCACAACAATCACCTCTTTCCCAAAATCCAGAAACTCCTAAAGCCACCTGGGTACAAGCAAACCAGTCTGTAGTTCCACTTTATAACAGCCAACGGGAAATCAATGGAAGTCGTATCAACAATGGAGAGATCACATTCCCACAAGAAAGTAATTATCCTCATAAACCAGAACCGGATGCTGAATTATTACAGAATAAAATCATAGTACCCAAAGGCTCGGAATACGCAATAGTACTGGCTGACGGCACAAAAGTAAAAATGAATGCGGACTCCCATATCAACTTTCCGGTTCAATTCGGAGATACCCGGGAAGTTACTTTGGAAGGAGAGGCCATGTTTGAGGTTACACACGATGAAGCCCGCCCTTTCATAATAAAAACACACGACCATACTATTTATGTATTAGGAACAACTTTCAATATCTCGGCTTATCCCGATGAAGAATTATCAGTAACCTTGATTGAAGGAAAATTAAAGGTAAATGCTCCATCAGGTGAATATTATCTACTACCAGGCGAACATTACTCTTCTGCACAATCAAAAGTTTACAAAGTAGATCCTGAATTCTATATTTCATGGACTGAGGGCGCTATGGAATTTGACGCAATGCCATTTCCCTTGCTGATAGCCCGTCTGTCCCGATGCTATAATGTAGATATTCAAATAGCATCCAAGGAATTAGAAACCATGAAATTCACCGGAGTTATTTTCCGCAACAAGCCTTTGGACTTTGCACTAGACATCATTCATCGTGTATCCGACGTCAAGTTTGAGAAAAAGGGAGAAACCATATTAGTAAAAAAACAATAATCAAGCCCTGTATAACAGGAATATTCTAAATTATTAAATAAGTTATTTGAGTTTTATGAAAAGAAACGAGCTTTGGAAGAGTTTAGTAGCTAAACCTCCAAAAATGAGGTTTTTAGTAATGCTAATGTGCATATTCTGCACATTCAACGCTGTGTTTGCAAATGTATCAGCTGATAAGACAGTCACTATCAAAAGTGAAAACATCAGTGTGAAAGAAGCCCTTAACATGGTCAAAAAGCAAACCGGAATTAATATCATGTACGAAGATGCAACTTTGAACAATGTACCTTTGAAACTAACATTAAACAAAGAACCTTTAGAGCAAGCACTTTCAGTGATTTGTAGCCAGGCAGGTATGCGTTATGAGTTAGTGGAAAACAATTATGTGTTAATATTACCGATTGACAGAAATGCCAAACGCAGAACGATTACCGGAGTTATCAAAGATGATACGGGTGAACCGGTCATTGGAGCTTCTATTGTCATCCAAGGTACAACTTTCGGTACTGTAGCCAATATGGATGGGCAGTTCATGTTGTCTTATCCCGAAAATACTAAAAACGACGAACTGATGATCAGCTTTATCGGTATGCAGACGGTTAAGGAGAAAATTGGTAACAGACATGTCTTCAATGTAAAAATGGAAAGTGAAGTAACTAATCTGGACGAGGTTGTCGTAGTAGGTTACGGCACTTCCTCCATTAAGGACTTGACCGGTTCTGTTGCTTCAGTAGGTTTAAAACAATTGAGCCAATTAAACACTCCTAATGTAACCTCCATGCTTCAAAACTTGGCTGCCGGTGTACAGGTATCCCAAAATACAGGTGTTCCGGGTGAAACTGTCCGTGTACGTGTGCGGGGTGCCACGTCATTGACCGGTTCCAATGAACCCTTGTATGTGATCGACGGAGTTCCTGTAGAAGATCCCAGTATGCTGGATGCAATTTCGCCCAATGATATCCAGTCTATGGACGTACTAAAAGACGCTTCTGCGGCTGCTATCTATGGTTCTCGCGCCGCAAATGGTGTAGTTATCGTTACCACTAAAAAAGGAGTGGAAGGTTCCAAACCTACCGTCAGCTTCAACTACAATGTTACCACTGATGTTCAAATTAAGAACTTCCGTATTTTATATGGTGATGAATGGCGAGAAACAGTACGCCGCTTTGCCAAAGAAACCTTGGTATATGATCCGTCCAACCAATATGCATTGGAAATTCTTGAACCTAATTCCACTGCATTAGGCAGTGCCAACACCAATTGGTTTGATGAAGTGAAACAAACTGCTATCCGCCATAATGCCGACTTGACTGTAAGCGGAGGCAGTAAAGTATCTAAATACCTTATTTCATTATCAGTATTCGATCAGCAAGGTATGGTCAAAGGAGGTGACTTAAGCCGATATAACGCACGTGTGTCTACAGAAATGAACGTGCTGCCTATCCTTCGTTTTGGTATTAATGCCAATATGAGTTATACAGACCAAAATAATGCGAACACATCACTATTTAGTGCGCAAGGATTCCGTCCTGACCTTCCTATATATAATGATAACGGTGAATTTGATATGTCCACAGGTCAAGCCAACCCGGTAGCCAACACCTATAAGAAAAACCATGATAATATTTACCGCATCATGGGAACCGTATACGGAGAAGTTGATATTTGGAAAGGATTCCGGTTCCGTTCCAGTTTATCGGGTAATTTACAATTTACTGAAAACAATTCATTCAGTCCAAGTTTTCTAAGTACTAGAAATGAAGCCAGTGGGTCAGAATATCATTATAAATATTCAAAAACCGTATTCGACAATACATTGAATTATAACTATGAGTTCAACAAGAATCATGTTTTGGATGCCGTAGCCGGTATCTCCTTTGAACGTGGTATAAGCCGTAGTACAAGAATGAATGGCCAGACTTATCCGGATAATGATATCTACACCAATTTAGGAAGTGCCGCAAGCATCTCATCTTGGGGTAACGGATATAATGCAAGTGGTCTGTTCTCTTCATTTGCCCGTATCAATTATAAATTAATGGAGCGCTACCTGTTCACTTTTACAGGACGTTATGATGGTTCATCCATGTTTGGTTCGAACAACCGTTATGGTTTCTTCCCTTCAGGAGCCATTGCATGGCGTATCTCTCAGGAAAAATTCATGAAAAACCTGACATTCATTAATGATTTGAAATTACGTGCCAGCGTAGGTACTACCGGTACCCAAAACTTAACCAGCTTCTCTAATCGTGATTTATACGAAGCAACCAGTTATAATAATCTGTCAGCCATTATACATAAACAAGTGGGTAACCGCGACATCCGTTGGGAAAAATCGACCCAATATGATTTAGGTCTTGATTTCGCATTGTTCGATTACCGACTGACCGGTTCTATCTCCGGCTATATCAAAGATACCAAAGACTTGATCTGGTCATTTGATTTCCCGCCCAGTGCAACCGGTGGCTCTATGCAGATGAACCGTAATATCGGAGCATTGACCAACCGCGGTATTGAAATAAACCTGGTAGGCCGTGTATTATCTACTAAAGACTGGAACTTGGACCTGACCTTGAATATGTCACATAACAAGAATAAAGTCACCAAACTGGTTGAAGAAGGTAGAGCACAATCAGCTATGGATGTAGTAGTTCAAGGCAGCTATGCCGACCAAGTATTGGCTGTAGGCTATCCAATGGGAGCTTTCCATGGTTATGAATATGCCGGGATCATACAAGATCAAGCCAGAATAGATGAATTGAATGCCTATGCTAAATCAAAGGGACAAAGTTATTACGATGGTAACTCATTAAAACCGGGACATTTGGAAATTAAGGATTTAAATGGAGATGGAATCATCAACTACAATGACCGTGTTATTATCGGTAATCCGGATCCGGATCTGTTCGGCGGTCTGACTGCCAATTTATCTTATAAACAATTCAGCCTGTTCGCCAACTTCGGATATCAGATCGGTGGTTTGAAGATTTATAACAAAACATTGCAGAATCTACCCGGACAATTAACCGGTTTGATTGACTATGGATTGAATGACAGATGGTCTGACACCAACAAAGATGCCAAATACCCGGCCTTGTATATAGGTGACGGTGTACCTAGACTAACCGATCATGAATTGTTTAATGCCTCCTTCTTCCGTTTGCAGGAAGTGCGTCTGACTTATAATTTACCTTTAAACAAAGTGATAAAAGGACAACTATTTGTCTCGGCTACCAATTTGTTCACGCTCACCTCTTATCCGGGAACAGACCCTGCTACCGTAAACAGTAACAGCAACTATGGCGGTAACTATGAAACCTCCACTTATCCGGGTTTCCGCTCTTTCTCGGCTGGTTTAAAAATTAACTTATAATCATTTAAATGTATAATCGAATGAAAAAATATATATTCTTAGCTTTACTTACAATGGGCGTTTCCTCGTGCCAGTTGGTAGATGTCTTGGACCAAAAGCCCGAATTCGAAGCAGATTTAGACGGTGCCATCACAACACCCGCTGCTGTAGAGTTAGCCTTAAACGGAATCTATTACTCCTTGCCTGGAAATGGATTCAATGTCATATTTCCTACAGTAAGTGGTTCCTTCAAAGCCGGGACCATGTGGCGTCAAGAAATTGTCAGCGCCGGTAATGCCGTTTACTACTCCGAACGAATGTTGCCTACCCTATCATTCAGTGATGCAACGGAATGGGATGCAGATTACGCTGTAATCAAAAACGCCAACTTCCTGGAAACAGCCTGTAACCGCATGAGTGACGGAGAGTTCTCCGGAAACCGTAGAGCCGAAGTGTTAGGTGAAATAGCCTATTTACGCGCTTTGGCCTACTTCAATATCCTGGTTCGTTACTGCGAATTTTGGGATATGAATAGTGAATATGGAGTTGTCATGCGTAATGAAGCTCCATCCGTATCCAATGCTTTAAAGGCACGTAGCTCCGTAGCCGATTCTTATCAATATATTCTGGATCAACTGGAAATAGCTATTGAAAAAGCTCCTGATTGGAAAAAGCTTTCACAAGCTTCTAAAGAAGCAGCCAAGGCATTAAAGGCAAGAGTATTGCTGTATGCAGGAAAATACACAGAAGCGGTAGCAGCAGTTAATGATGCAATTGATACAAATTCTCCATTGCCGGAAACAAATTATGGTGACGTTTTTGATAAGTTTTCAACAACCAAAGAGATTCTATTCGCTCGTGTATTCGACCAAAAAGATGCCACCAACACTTCAACCCGTCAGCAATGTTACGGTAACAGCCCCACGAAAAAACAAGGTTACTGGGGGCCCACCAATGAGTATGTGGAACTGGTGGGGGATGATCCTCGCGCCGATGCCATCTTCTCTAAAGTAGACAGCCTGATGGACAGCCGCAGTTCTGCGGTAGCCTACAACCTGAAATCGGTAAAGAAGCTGCTGAATGATGCCAATGACATGCCTGTCATCTTCAGTCGTGTTTCCGAACTCTACCTGATTAAAGCCGAAGCCTTGTATCGTTCAGGAGCCTCTATATCCGAAGCCTACGCACCGATCCGTAAACTACGCGAAAGAGCAGGAGCCGAAATAATTCTTCCAGCCAATAACGAAGAACTGGAAACCGCCATATTCAACGAATGGATGCTGGAATTGTCTTTCGAGAACTGGCATGAATGGTTTGCCATGATCCGTTTTGCAGGATACACAGAGAAACCCGATTTCACCCGTCTGCTTGCTTTGAACAAGACGTTAAGAGAAGCTTTGGAAAAAGAATATGAAAAATCGGAAGCACAAGGAGACAATTATTACCAACGCATCATAGACCGCCGTATTGATGCCATTCCGTCATCAGAAATCAGTTCTAATCTGGAATGTAAACAAAACCCTGGTTATTAACATATTAAAATCAAAGACATGAAAAAATATATCTTACTCATTTTCGCATGTATCTATGCGATTCACTTAAATGCCCAGAATGCAGGAATCAATTTCCTGCACGGCACTACTTGGGCAGAAGCCGTAGCCAAGGCCAAAGCAGAAAATAAACTGATATTCATTGATTTCTATACCCAATGGTGCGGACCTTGCCTGAATATGGCACAAACCGTATTCTCTTTGCCTACAGCGGGTTACTACTATAACCAAACTTTCATCAACCTCAAAATTGATGCTGAAGAAGGTGAAGGAATTACATTAGCCAAGAAATACGGTGTACGCAGTTATCCCACCTATGCATTCATAGATCCTGCTACCGAAGAAATTGTTCATCGCAGCAGTAGCCGTCAGACTCCCGAACAGTTTATTCAGACAGGAAAAGACGCAAACATTCCTACCAAACGTTCTTTTTACCTGCAAGACCAATATACCAAAGGAAACAGGGAGCGTGCTTTTTTAATTGATTACATCAATTATCACTATTCAGTCTATGCACGCAATAATGTACAGGCCGCTTTTGACGAATTAATAAAAGGAGGCGCCAAACTGACTGATCCGGATGTATGGGAAGTATATGTAAACACGATCAATGGCATGAACCCGTACCTGAAGCAAGTATCAGACAATTATGCAGATTTCTGCCAGCGTTTCGGTAAAAAAAATGTTGATGCCAAACTGGCAAAAGAAACTTCATACGGCGAATTGGCAGAAATTGAAGCATTATGCAACTATGAAGGAAAAGATTTCAATCTGAAAATGATCCGTATCAATAATGATATCCGGGAACAAAAGTATGAAGCGGCAGCTACCCAGATTGATGCGATGATTGCAGACACCACAGTCAATCAGCAAGAGTTAATCAGTAGACTGAAATTTATCGCCCGTTTGGGATACAAAGCAGAGGAACTTCCCGAATTCTGGTTCAACAAATGTGTAGGCTATCTGCAATACATTGCTTATAACCAAACAGACAGAGATGATGCTTTCATCCATCAGGAATATGCAGCCGCCTTGGAAATGGTGCTTCGCAAACTGAACGGCAAAGCCCCCATCCCTGCCTGCCTCAGCACAGAACCCGCATACGGAAAAAAAGTCTATAACATGCGTCCCGATGCATTGAAAATGAAACCTAAAAGAAAAAAATAAGATGAGAACTCTAAAATCCATCATGGTACTTGGCCTTGCGCTGAGTACCTTTACCGCTACAGAAGCTGCAAAGCTCACTTTTAAGGTCACCAATCCCAATGAGAAGGTCAAAGTGAGATTGACTTTCAGCCAAAGTGGCGAACAAAAAGAAGTGACGATTGATGCCGCTGGAAACGGCAACATAGAAATCACAGGATTCACTCCGCAATATGTAACCATGCAATACACACGCGGACGCCGTACTCTTTATCTGGATCCCAATCAAGACCTTACCTTGTCATTCGACAGTGACAACATGTGGAGAAACACAACCTTTGAAGGAGCAGGTGCCGCTATCAACACCTATCTGGGAAGCAAAGAGCTCCAATCACTCGGTATGCCCGATATGAAAATGCAAGAGGCCGCCCTCATACACAAAGGGGACAGCCTGTACGCAGCCAATTGCCAAGTATTGGAAGCCGCAAAACTTCCAGCCGATTTCACTACACAGGAAAAAATACGTTTGCAATTCTATACGTATTATTATTTCTCCAAATACGCTTTGTATCATCCTCATTTTGGAAAGGATGACAACTATATTCCTTCCAAAGCATATTATGAACAACTGGAAGCTATTACTCCGATCAATGCCGGTTTATTAGCTCTAAAAGAATATAAGGCTTTTCTTCCCGATGCTATCAGTGCCTTTAGTAATAAAGGAAAAACAGTTGCATCAAGTTCTACAGAACAAAGTGTAAACTACGTAGATGCAACCATACAAGATGAAAAGGTTGCAGAATTTCTGATTGACCAATTTGTTTATAACTTTGTAGACAATAACGGGCTGGATGAAGCAGACGGGCTGATCGTCCTATTCCGCAAACATGTGAAGGATGCAAAGTCCATAGAAAAATTCAACGCACTTTGTACCAAGTGGGAAAAATTAAGATCAGGCAATCCCTCAGCAGCCAGCTTCTCCTATCCGGATATAAATGGAAAGACGGTTTCAATGACCGACTTGAAAGGAAAGTTTGTCTATATTGACGTGTGGGCTACCTGGTGTGGCCCTTGCCGTGGAGAACTTCCTGCGTTAAAGGAATTGGAAGAGAAATATGCAGGAAAGGATATTCATTTTGTCAGCCTGTCATGCGACAAGAACAAAAAGGCATGGGAGAACATGGTAACAAAGGATCAACTGAAAGGGATCCAGTTACACATGGGAACAGACAGGACCTTTATGGATGCTTACCTCATCAACGGCATTCCCCGTTTTATCCTGCTGGATCGGGATGGCAAAATCATCTCTGCCAATATGACCCGTCCGTCAGATCCCAAGACAGCAGAGAAGTTCAATGAACTGTTAGGACTATAAAACTCTCTCTTATATTAAACATTAATCTAACGATAGGCTTTCTTCGTGAGGAGAGGGCCTATTCTATTTGTTTTAGCCAGGAGAACGATACAGAAAAAGAATAAAAGACACGAATTATACAGATCTTACAGTATTGTCTAAAACACCTGTAATTTCCGTATAATTCGTGCCCGAACAATTTAAATACGATGATTTTTATTGTAGGAATGAAATCAGCACACCGGCAGCCACGGCAGAACCGATAACTCCTGAAATGTTACTTGCCATACAATATTGAAGCACATGATTTTTGGGGTCATACTTCAAAGCAATTTCATTAGCCACACGGCTGGCCATGGGCACAGCACTCAAACCTGTAGCCCCAATCAGTGGATTGATCTTCTTCTTAGTGAAAAGATTCACCAACTTCACAAACAAGATACCACCGGAAATAGACAAGGCAAACGCCAAGAAACCACCTATCACAATACCGATAGTAGTCCAATTCAAAAATGCCTCCGTAGTCATTGTCGCACCAACTGACAACCCCAAGAAGATAGTTGCCGCATTCATGATACTATTTGAAGCTGCATCAAACAAACGTGAAGTATCACTACCTATTTCCTTAATCAAGTTACCAAACATCAACATACCAATCAAAGGCACTGCACTTGGCACAAACAGAGCGACCACCGTAGTCACTACAATCGGAAATACAATCTTCAGCACACGAAGATTCTTGATTTCTACCGAAGAAGGATATTTCTTTTCCTGTTCCTTCATATTGATACTCAATTCTTTCTTCGTACACCAGATTTTCACAACCAACGGAATGATAACGGGTACCAGAGCCATATACGAATAAGCGGCAATAGCAATCGGCCCTAGCAAATGGGGAGCCAGTTTAATAGTGGTAAAGATAGCGGTAGGACCGTCTGCTCCACCAATAATACCCAATGAAGCCGCCTCTTTCGGAGTGAACCCCATCAAGATAGCTACCAACAATACTGTGAAAATACCCAACTGTGCAGCAGCTCCGAAAATAGAAAGCCGCAAATTACGCAACATCGGACCAAAGTCTGTCAAAGCACCTACCCCCATAAAAATGATAGGCGGAAGAAAACCGGTCTTAATCAACATGTAGTAGATAAAGTTCATCAGGCCCAAGTCGTGCGCAATTTCGTGCAACGGCATTTCCCAGATGTTCTTCAGTGCTCCATTCACCATTACCATGCCGTTCTCATCGGCCTGGACAACCCCCATCTCACCACCGGGAAAGTTAGCCAGCAACACTCCGAAAGCTATCGGAATCAGCAGCAGCGGTTCGTACTTTTTCTTGATCCCCAAGTAAAGTAAGATGAACGCAATGGCATACATTATCAAGAATTGCGGTTCAGCAATAATATTGCTGAAAGCAGTCATATCATAAAGTCTTTCAAATATATCTTCCATTATACTATTTTCATTAATACGTCATCCTCTGAAACCGTGTCACCCGAATTAGCGCAAATAGCAGTTATAGTACCGTCATATTCCGCACGAATCGCATTATAGGTCTTCATTGCTTCGACGTAACAAATCACATCACCTTTATTAACCTTTTCACCCACCTTCTTCGGAGTTTCCTGGGCATTCTTTACCAGGAAGAATTTACCTTCCAACGGAGAAAGCACATCTTTCCCTTCCCCTACCGGAGCAGGAGCAGCTTGTGCGGAAACTGCACCCGAAGCAGCTGTCAGCGTAGCAGGATCTACAGCACCATATGCCACTGTAACGCGATAAGGTTGCCCGTTCACATCCACCGTCAATACCTTGGTCTTGTTTTCAGCTTCGACAGGAGTAGTGGCATTCGCTTTCTCCTCACGACGTTTCTTCACATCTGCCAAGAAGTCTTCTTTTGCCTTCCCGCTCTTATAAGCTTCATACTGGGCCGGATGCATGGCATACTCAAACAGTTCTTCGTCATCCTGTCCTTTATCCCATTGTTTTTCAAGCATCATCTTGCGATATTTTTCCAACTGGTCGGGATAATTGTCCTGCGGATTGCCATCAAAGAACTTGCGGCCTTCACGTTCTGCCTTTTCAATAATTTCAGGGGCCAGTTTACCCGGTAAACGTCCTGCTTTACCCAAAATCATATCCCAAATATCATCGGCAATCATTCCCCAACGTTCCTTACCTTTCTCCATAGCCATTACATTCATCATGGCAAGGTTCTTCACATACTGGCTAAACGGAGTTACCAAAGGAGGATAGCCCACACGCGGCCATACGTAAGCAACTTCATTGAACAGCTTGATCAACAATTCATCCTGGGTCATAAACGGCAGGTTACGTTTTGCCTTATACTTGTTGATAGATTCCAGGTTCGTTTCAAGATCGGCCATCAAACTTCCCATCATGCCACCCGGCAATCCCGGAGCAATCAGTAAAGAATTCATCAGACGGTTTTTGGGACTGATATATAAACCAAGGAAATCATCCATAAACTCCTGAATCATGGAACGCACTTTCATATACGCTTCCATATTAATTTCGGGCACTTTAAATCCGGCATCTTTCAACATGGCTTGCACACTAATCAAATCAGCATGGCCGGTTCCCCATGACAATGGTTCCATACCTACATCAATATAGTCGCAACCAGCCTGGCATACTTCCAAAATAGAAGCCATATTGAATCCGGGCCCCGCATGAGAGTGATACTGTATAGGAATATTTTTAATCTTCTTGATTCCGGCAACAATCTTTCCCAATGAAACGGGACGTCCGATGCCGGCCATATCTTTAATACAGATTTCATCGGCTCCGGCTTCTATAAGCTGCCTGGCCATATTCACATAATATTCCACAGTATGTATCGGAGAAAAAGTGATACAGAGCGAACATTGTGAAATCATTCCGGCTTCGTGAGCATAGCCGATAGAAGGGATAATATTGCGGACATCATTCAATCCGCAGAAAGTACGGGTAATATCTGTTCCTTGCGCATGTTTAACCTTATAGAATAATTTACGGACATCTGCCGGGACGGGACTCATGCGGAGACCGTTCAGCGCACGGTCCAGCATATGAGTCTGGATGCCTGCTTCGTGGAAGGGTTTCGTCCACTCGCGCACAGCTCTATTCGGATTTTCACCAAACAATAAATTTACCTGTTCAAAACCACCACCATTTGTTTCCACACGGGCGAAACAGCCCATTTCAATAATAGCCGGGGCAACCTTAACCAACTGGTCTACACGAGGCACGTACTTACCCGCACTCTGCCACATATCGCGGAAGACCAGACTAAATTTTACTTCTCTTTCCATTTTTGATAAATGTGTTTTTCTTTTTTTGGATTATAACTTCTCAATCTTTATCACCTGACCTTTACCTGCTGTCAAAATCTCAACTGCCGCCTTAATAGCATCCATAGCACCAGTATCTGCCGTAGGTGCTACAGCAGGTGCTTTTTTGGGGGTCTCTTCGGGGGCCACTTTGTTGACAACAGTAATAAGGTACTTGCTTAGATAGATAACGATGAGGAGAATGACAAAGACGGTCGCCATACCGACCACCATCAACATCAATCCAACTCCTATGTTCTCCATAATTTTCAGTGTTATTAATAGTACTTACTACACTCATAGGTTATTCAAAGCCTAAAAAGTGCTCAAATTTAGCCATTTCGGCTTTACTTCTATCATAAATGGAATACAAAATATGCAAAATTATCAGAAAATAAGAAGAGTCTAAAGAAATGTGCTTAAAATCCGGAACAGTCATCAGGTCAAGAAATTAACAGTACCTTCATCCACTGTAAAAGGAAATTGAATCTACCTGCCCGATGACACTCCGAAAGGTGGTTTTGTGATTTTTTAAAGAAGGATTTCATTTAATGGTTTCCGCTTCTTTTCTGTAGGTTCATCCTCCGCATAACCGACCGGAATCAAAACGGCCGGTTCCAAATTTTCCGGCAGTCCCAAAACCTCACTGCATTGCGGAGCATCAAAATTACAAACCCAACAAGTACCCAGTCCTTGTTCGGCAGCAGCCAGACAAAGATGTTCTACTGCAATAGCAATATCAATATCAGCATGATCCTTATTATCGGCACGGCGATGCCAAGACTCATTATGATCCACACAAGCCACTATGATACAAGGAGCCGTAGCAAGCCATTCCCGTTTATAACATGAATACAACGCTTTCAGTACGGCCTCATCTGTAACAATACGGAAACGCCATGGTTGAAAATTAACTGCAGATGGTGCAAAACGTACACATTCCATGATATAATCCAACTTTTCAGCCTCAACAGGACGATTGGCATATTTGCGTGCAGAATAGCGCGCCTTCACTAATTCTAGAAAGTTCATAAGCATTATTATTAGTTTGCATACAAAAATAGTAACTTTGCACCGATAAAAGAAGTACAAATATGAAGAAACTTGTAATATTCGACCTGGACGGCACATTACTGAACACCATTGCCGACCTGGCTGCCGCCACCAACCAAGCCTTACAATATTATGGCTATCCTACACATGAAATGGAAGCATACCGCTTTTTTGTAGGAAACGGAATCAATAAATTATTTGAGCGTGCTCTGCCTGAAGGGGAACGTACGGAAGAGAATGTATTAAAGATACGTTCACAATTCATCCCCTATTATGATGAGCACAATGCCGATTTAAGCCGCCCTTATCCCGGTATCTCCGAATTATTAAAAACACTGCAACAGCAAGGGATCATGATAGCGGTCGCCTCCAATAAATACCAGGCAGCTACCCGAAAGTTAATAGCACACTATTTTCCTGAAATAAACTTTGTGGAAGTATTGGGACAACGCGAAGGTATCCCCGCAAAACCCGATCCATCCATCATAAACGAAATCATGACAAAAGCAGGAGTCAAACAGGAAGATATACTTTATGTAGGTGATTCTAATGTAGATATGCAAACAGCGCATCATGCCGGAGTAACAGCTATAGGTGTGGCATGGGGATTCCGGCCGCGCACAGAATTGGAAGCCTTACATCCGGCACATATCATAGAAAAAGCAGAAGAATTACTTCCGCTTCTCCTTTCATGATTATTTTCATTAAATAGATAATTCATCAAGCACCTTGATAAGCGATTTATCAAGGGGCTTGTCTTTTTTAATTGCCTCAGAAAAAGGTACATATACCACCTCATCGTTATGAATGCCAATCATCACGTTGCGCTGCCCTTCCAATATGGCATCAATAGCTCCCGCCCCCAGACGGCTGGCAAGAATACGGTCATAAGCACTAGGCGAACCTCCACGTTGCAAATGCCCTAAAATGGTAACACGCACATCATATTGAGGATATTCTTTCTTGACACGCTCTGCATAATGCATGGCACCTCCGTCTTTCGGACTCTCGGAAACAATAACAATACTGCTATTCTTTGTCTTACGAAAACCGCGCCCGATAAATTTCTCCAATTGATCCACATCCGTACGATCTTCAGGAATAATCGCTGCCTCAGCACCAGAAGCAATGGCACTGTTTTGAGCCAGAAAACCGGCATCACGTCCCATCACTTCCACAAAGAATATACGGTCGTGAGAGGTTGCCGTATCACGGATTTTATCCACACATTCCACAATCGTATTTAAAGCCGTATCGTAACCTATGGTAAAGTCAGTACCATAAAGATCATTATCTATTGTACCAGGTAACCCGATACAAGGCACATCATATTCTTCCGCAAAAATCCGGGCTCCTGTAATAGAACCATTTCCACCTATAATCACCAAAGCATCAATTCCTTCTCGCTGCATAGTATCGTATGCTTTCTTGCGTCCTTCTACTGTTTGGAATTCAGCAGAACGGGCTGTCTTCAACATCGTTCCTCCACGTTGAATAACACTGCTCACATCCTGGGTGGTCAGTTCCTTCACTTCTCCATTAATCAGCCCTTCATATCCTCTATAAATACCCTTCACTTTAAATCCGTTACAAATTGCACTCCGGGTTACCGCACGGATAGCGGCATTCATGCCAGAAGCATCCCCTCCGGATGTCAGCACTCCAATACATTTAATTGTTTTCATATATTCGTATGTTAGCTTTTATCGTTACCTAAGGTACGACAAACATTATACCATATAGAACTAATATTTATTATAATTGTTCTTTTTTTATTCCTTTTGCACGAAGTCCTGACATTCGTTTCAAGAGTTTTTCTACAATAAAAAATTAATATGAGCGAATCAACCATCTCCAAAGAAACAAACAGTGAATGATTTGAACATTTCACCCTTTTGTTACGTTTATATAAATATAGTATAAACAAAAAAAATAAAAACGTATTATGTCAGTCATTTATAAATTCTTATTTCCATCCAAGCCCGATGGCACTGCTATGTCACTTCTGATATTAGCTTTACGAATCCTGTTTGGTATTTTACTCATGTCGCACGGTGTACAGAAATGGGCCAACTACGATGTCATGTCCGGCAGTTTTCCCGATCCTTTAGGAATAGGCAGCCAACTTTCACTGGTACTGGCTATTTTTGGTGAAATGGTTTGTTCGATGGCTTTCATTTTCGGATTCCTTTATCGCTTGGCAATGCTTCCGATGATCTTCACCATGTGTATCGCATTCTTTGTTGTTCATGGTTCTGATCCTTTCGCCGTTAAAGAATTAGCCTTTATTTATCTGATAGTATTCATATTATTGTATATAGCAGGACCGGGTAAATTCTCACTAGATCATTTCATAGCCAAAGCACTTGCCTCCCATAAGAAATAACCGATTCAGATATGTTTCAAGAAACGTTCTATATCTGCTTCCAATTTTTTATAAAGAGGTGATAACTTATAGCTGGTATGTTTGCGGAGTACAATGTCTACTCCCAACTGCCGGCGCTGATAGCTGGTCAGTTCATTATGAAACTGCATATTATGCTCTGCCAGTTCTTTAATCTCCGTTTCACGTTCACGGCGTAACACATTGCAGACAGGTACTAACAATCTCATCACTACACTATCCATAATGTGATGTCCTTGAATAAACATATAGGTATTGTCCTCATTCACTCCCAATTTGGCAAATTCCCCCTTCATCGCCTCTATTTCCTCCAAGGCTTTCGGATGGCGGCGTTCCAGCTCCAATAATTTACGCCTCACCCTGCGGCTCATACTCTCTAAACTCCGTTCAAGATGATAGACACTGACCCTATCTAATTTTACATACGAACAGAAATCAAGCAAAGAGAATTCGGAAAGATTATGTTTTCTATAAAACCACACCGACCAGATGAACAACGGATAAGCTATTTGAGAATACATACGCATAAAAGCGACAAAATCCACCAATGGATGATCATTCAACGTTGCCATGACACAAACCTCATGCAATGCTTCAGCATAACACTGATAGTTTTCTATTGCATATGCATAGGTATGAAAAACATATTTGTTATTTATTATATAACGTGAGGTATGGGTAGCCCCCTGCAACAGATAATCATAATCACTATCTACACAAGCTATCATATTTTGTCCCAACCGAGGTCCCAGTTCATTCATCAGCACAGACTTCTTACCTTTAGCCAAAGTGGTTTTCGAAGGAAGCATCACTTCGAAATAACGAGTTTCATTTTCGTATTCACCTAACAAGGTACGCCAGAATGAAATATCATCATAACTCTCAACGTATGCAATAATCTTGCGTCGCGAACATTTAGGCTTCAATTTGTTGGCCGCACCAATATATAAGGAGGACAGATTCTCGGACAATCTTTTTCCCATAGTATCGTCGTTAGAAATTGTTTATTTTGTAATATCACTCACCTCGGTCACTGCATCCAGCCAGCCATCCATAATCACAGCAGGCGAATGAGTTGTCAATACAATCTGTACATTAGGATTCAATTGCCGTATCAATGAAATAAGGCGTTGCTGCCATTCCACATGCAAGGATACTTCAGGCTCATCCATAAACAAGACCCCGCGGCGATTGTCTTGTACCAGAACCGTCAGCAAAATAACCAAAATCTGCTTCTCGCCGGAAGACAGTTGATAAGGATAAAGTATATCTCCATCCTGTTCAAACAAAATCTCATTGCTTTTACGAATGATTTTCTTACCGGTCTCACCAAACAAGTCATCCATCAGATTCTGGAATTTTGTCTTGGGGTAAGACATCTCGGCGGCACGAAGCTGACCGTCAGGACCACCGGAGGTAAGGCACTCGATGATGCGGTTACCGATATTTACCTGATAATCCAGATAACGCCGTTGCAACTGATAAAGTTGCCAATCCAATTCTGTCTTAACATTCTTATCCGCCATCTTTTCGAGAAGTTCCGAATGAATCAACGGACGGTCAAAACTACGGATTACATCAAAGTGTATCTGGGTAGCATCTTCTGGAGAGAAGACAAAATGTACACCGGGAGCCGAACCGTTACTCAACGCTCCACCTTCCAAAGCCGTCAGGCTATTCACAGATCTGTTCAGGATAGTGCTCTTGCCGATACCATTCACTCCGCTCAGAATATTGACATCCGGACGCAGTTCCCATGAGATATCTTTACGGCCCCAAAGCCGCTTTATCTCGATACGTTTTATATAATCAGCTTGTTTTTTCATTTTTGATAGATTTACTTGTAAGCAAAGATAGAAAATATAAAAAAAACCTCCTACATTTGCACTGTTATTTAAGGTAAAAAGAATGGCTATTCAAAAGTACAAAGGACATTTGGCATTGCTAGGCGCTGCCATAATGTGGGGATTGATGTCCCCAATTGGTAAAACGGCGTTAGAAAACGGTATTTCAGGCCTTTCCCTCGCTACATTTCGAATGACAGGAGGTGCTATCTGTTTTTGGATAGCTTCTATTTTCGCTCCTAAAGAACAAGTAAAGCCGCACGACTTGATGATGTTGTTCTTTGCAGGATTATTGGGTATCGTCCTGAATCAGGGATGTTTTACTTTCGGACTATCACTGACTTCCCCCATCGATGCTTCCATTGTAACAACCACAGCCCCTATCGCCACTATGATTGTCGCTGCCATTTATCTGAAAGAACCGGTTACAGGGAAAAAAGTGATTGGCATTTTTCTAGGTTCCATCGGAGCTTTAACACTCATACTGAGCAGCCAGGGCTCAACAGATGGAAAAGGCGGAAGTATTCCGGGAGATTTGCTTTGCCTGTTGGCACAAATCAGTTTCTCATTCTATCTGGCTATTTTCAAAGGACTGATCAGCAGATACAACATATTTACTTTAATGAAATGGATGTTTACCTATGCAGCCATCTGCTTTATTCCATTTTCCTATCATGAGGTCTCGACCATACATTTTCACGAAATTTCCACTTCCACATGGGCCTGTGTAGCCTATGTCATTGTAGGTGGAACATTCCTTGCCTATATTCTGATGATGATCGGACAGAAAACATTGCGCCCTACTGTCATCAGTATGTACAACTATGTGCAGCCTATTGTAGGAACCAGTGTCTCTATCTTGTTAGGAATGGGAACCTTCGGTGTTGCCAAAGGAATAGCTGTGGCACTGGTATTCACGGGAGTTTATATTGTAACCCAAAGTAAAAGCCGTGAACAGATGCTGGCAGAACAAGCAGCCAAGAAAGAATAACCTCAACTACACTGCAATCCGAAACCAGACACTCTTCACCGACCATAAAAGCCGTATCCACTCTACTTTTGAGTAACGATACGGCTTTTATGTATTTAAAGGAATTCTCAGCCAATTGGCTCCTCCAATTTCAGTTTCTCCAAATATGCTTTCGTATCCGCCCAAAGCTGTCTTGCCTGCGGATGATTCATAAACTTATCCTTTACTTTTTTAGGCTTGCAAGAAGCAAACATCTGTCCTGTAACTTCTTTCCATCGCTCATCCAAAAGCAAACTGACAGCTGTCGCAGCTCCTTGCTTCGGAGTACGGATACAAGGACGGAACAGTATGTCGGTCAACGGATCAAACCACATATCCATACGGATGATATTGGTAGAAACAATACCGGGATCGGCAGCATTGACGGTGATTCCCTCTGCTTTCAACCTTTCAGAAAGTTCACGGGTAAAAAGCCACAAAGCCAACTTTGTATTGCTGTAAACAGGGATACGCCAAAAACTTCCTCTCTTTCCACGAACAAAAAATTCAGGAGTAATCTTCCCTATGGAATACGTACAAGAAACCATGTTCACAATCCGGGTTCCCTGCCCCATCAGAGGTAATAATTTCAAGGTCAGTAAAAAAGGGGCCACATAGTTCACGGCTACCGTATATTCCAAACCATCCTCCGTTGTAATCAAACCTCCGGAACTCATGGTTCCCGCATTGTTCATCAGTAAGTCGATATGTTTTCCACGCCCCAACAAATCTTCTGCGATATTAGTCACAGAAGCCATAGAAGAAAGGTCAACCTGTCTGACTTCTATCTCTTTATTGCCTGTTTCCAAAATCAACTGGTTCTTACGCTCCTCTCCTTTGAAAAGAGTGTAGCACAACATAATTACATGATAACCGGCCTGTGCTACCGCACGGGTTATTTCGGTTCCCATTCCTCCATCGGCACCGGTTATTATGGCTAATTTACTCATTGGTTCTCTAATTTTTCTATTTCACGTTCCAAGCAAAGGGGCAATTTCTCTTCCAAATGTTTGTGGCATGCCATATCAATAGTGTACATTCTCGCAATGCAATAATTACTATGACCGCAATTGCAACGCGCCTTTTCTTCAGTGCGCAACCGATTCACAAAACCAGGTTCATTCAGCAGCGCCCTTCCCATCTGTACAAATTCAAAACCATCATCCAATACCTCATCTATCTTTTCACGAGATACCAGCCCCCCCACATATACTAACGGAATTTCCTTTATTTCTGTTCTGAATCTCAATGCATCTTCCAAAAAATAAGCCTCTTTGAAAGGTACTGTCGGAATCATCCATTTGCCTACCATACGCACCCCATATTTCAGCCACCAACAGTTCATATAATGTGTCATACTTTTTATAGGCATCGCTCCCCGCATGACATACATAGGCGCTTTGCTTACAAAACCTCCACTCAGCACCAACGCATGAGCCCCGTCCTGTACCAACCGTTTCGCTACCTGCACAGCTTCATCTATTTCCATTCCTCCTTTAAAACCGTCACGCATATTGGTTTTTACCAGAACGGCCATGTCATTACCTGCGGCACGCATCACTTCCTCCATCACCATATCCATAAAGCGCATACGATTCTCCAACGAGCCGCCGAACTCGTCTTTACGATGATTGGTGTAAGGTGAAAGAAACTGACTGATAAGATAGCCATGCCCCGCATGTATCTCCACCGCGTCAAATCCGGCCTCACGCGCCCAGTTGACCGACTGACCGTATGCCTTTGCCATCTGCGGCAGTTCCTCCTTGCGCAAGCCACGCACGAAAGTAGGCGAATAAAGATTAAAACCGGAAGAAGCTCCTATGGGTGTTACCCCACAAATACTTTTGTGCGACATATTTCCACAATGTCCCAACTGAATGCTTACGGCAGCCCCTTCTTTATGAACCGCATCGGTTATTTCCCTTAATCCCGGTATAATTTCAGGGCGCATCCACAATTGCCTGTCGAAAGAAAGGCCACTCTGTGTAACTGCTGCATAAGCAATAGTAGTCATTCCCACTCCACCTGCCGCCACCGAGCAGTGATAATCCTTCAATTGCCGGGACGGAGCATTGCCCGGACACATGCTCTCAAAAGCAGCCGAACGAATCGTACGGTTACGCAAAGTCAGCGGTCCGATAGAAGCGGGAGTAAATAATTTAGAGTTCATCATTCATATGTTATGTTTCGCTTTCATCATTTCCTGAAACAGAAACGATATACTATTCAAATTCAATAAATAAAAGGAATCATTCTTTTCTTTTTTCCTACCGCATCCTTACCAAACTCTTCCCGATAACGGTTACGGATGGAATTGGCACGTGGAGCCAGATTAGCAAACGTCCACAGCACAAACACCCATGCAGCGGGCGAACAAGTGAGTACGGCAAACCCTATCCATTCCACCAACTCGCCAAAATAGTTGCCCGAAGTGACATATCGGTACATTCCCTTCTGCGGCAAATAATGGCGTGTATCGCCCGGTTTACGTAAATGGCGGATCACACTGTCGGAATGTAGATTAATGCCCATCCCTATAAAGAACAAAATAACCCCAAGCCAAAAAGAAGGAGTACTGAGCCAGGCATCTGTATAGAGTCCTTCCGGAGCCAGATAGAACAACCATTCGCCCTGCATCAGTCCGTTCAGGACATTAAAGACCACTCCCATCAACATAATGGCAAGGGGCATCCGGCTCTTTCCTTTCATCAGGAAAGGGAAGATAAAAGAGCGCTGGAAATAATGTAATTCAAAAAGAAGAAAAAAGAGGAAAGGAGCGGCATCAAAACGCACGCTGCTGTTCCACCACAGATAAAGCATTACAAGGAATACAGGCGCTTCCATCAGTACCCAACCTAATTTATTGTTCACTGAAAGTCCCCATTTCGGGGTGTGGAACATACCATAACCGGCACGTACATAATAGAGGGCTACAAATACAATCACCGCAAGTGCGGACATTGCCAATAGCAAAAATTCAAAAGTCTGTTGTCCCATACTCGTTCCTCCCTGTATTAAATTTAGTAAGTCACTAACAAATTTAAGGGAAAAATCAGAGGAAAGCAACAATTAAGAGATTTTTTGCAAGAAAAGGATACGATTTTTATCGCAGAGAAGACTTTACTTAGAGAGGTATGTACTATTTTCTACAGGTTTTCCATTGATTTCCGACTTCCCTCCCCCGCCAATCATCAAAGTACCATCACGTTGCATTTCAGCATCAGACATATACAGGAAGCTCGTAACGCCATTAGCAAACTGGACATGCTTTTTTATTGTACCCAGACTTAGACACAGAAAAAAGAGTTAGGATAAGATACATAAAATGTACCTAGATTTTATATCAAGCAATTTCATGACTAAACTTTCGGTGTCCACACTTCATTGTGGACACCGAAAGTTTAGTCATGGATATACTGTTTAATCATATTGTCAAAATTTGTTCTAAACTCTTGTGCCTCCTCAGAAATTGAACTTAAAAAAGGATTAAGGACTTTACAACCGTTTCGCCCCCAATATTCTAATTGGCTATTAAACCATTTTTTTGCATTTTGGCGCCCCAGTTCACCTCCTGCATTTATTTGTTCCATGGAATACTCTCGGAAACAGAATTGTTTTGTGTACCCATCTGCAATCTTAGACCATAATGAGTCTACATCAGATAGATTATACAAATAAGAGGCCAATAGTCTTTCTGGAGACTTATTTCCCGGTAAAATCAAAATGTTATCTGCATTGTTGATTTTCCTGAGATCATTTTTATTCATTCTAACATCCCCATCTAATATAACAATAGAATATGGATATATAAAAGCAGGCACTCTTTTGGTTACAAGTTCCATTAATGTTGAACATGGTAATGTTACATCCACAAAATCCAACACAAAAGCCTTGCTCTTTAAAATAGCTTTTACAAATAAGATATTTTCCTTGTCTTCCGTATATGCTGTAATTCTATTTTTCTTGCGATTATTTCCTTCTGCAACAACATTTAAATCCAATTGAATGCCTTTGAAGTTCACGCCCTGTTTAATTGCAATCTTATCATCAACCTTCTTAAGGTAAAGGATCTTTGCTTGATTGGCTGTTTCTTCTTTTTTAGTTACTTCTTGAACTAAATCATCCATTGCCTTAAGAAGAGACATTGAATGAGTTGTAAATAAAATTTGCAAATTCAACTTAGATGCATATTTGCGCAAAACCTTTAACAACTCTACTTGGGATGCGGGATACATTGTTGCATCCATCTCATCAATGGCCAAAATACCGCCTTTGTATTGTCGGGGATATTTGTCATGTAATCTTTTAAAAGAAAATAACGCCAAGATAATTTTACCTAAATTATCTTGCCCCATAGAGTTTTGATTCCAATCGTATAGTTCTGTAGATACACCTATAGATTGCTTGTTTTTTGATGTGATTGTTGTTGCGGAAGAAATGGGAGTTTGTGCTATTAGAATTTTATTATGCAATTGCTTAAACTCATTTAGTTCTTCTTGCGTTAATAATGTATCATCTGTAATGATTTTAGCTTCCTCTGCCACTGGAACTAATCGCTTTAGACTTAAAAAGATTGTGGGGAAGGAAATGTATCCATCTCCTTCTTGCCTAGCTCCTTTTTTCCAAAAACGGACATTAGGATCTCCTGTTCGTTTGATACTTTCAACAGTAAAATCATCCATTCCTGCATCAAAGGAAATAGTCCATTCATGACCTTTTGGTTTATCAAAAGTAGGTGATAACCTAAACTTATCTTTGAATGCGGAAATATAACTACCACCACACAAGGGCTTTTCAACTCTCATAGAATCTTCTGTCTTAAGAGTGAAAGTTTGTGTTATAATACCAAGTAATGTTGACTTTTGAGTTCCGTTTTGCCCTGCAATTGCTGTTAACAAAGAGCCTACTTCAAAATCTTCATTTTGAAATCCTCGAAATCTTTCGATATGAATGTGCGTTATTTTCACTTTGTAGAATGGTTAAATAGTTTGTGTTTGGGGATAACTATGCCATCGCAAAATACCATTATCTCTTTACCTTTCCCGGAATTACTCGCACTATAATTCAATTCAAAACATTGCTGTCTATATTTTGAATATAGGCTGGTTATGAATGGTACATTATCATAAGAGACAATCCACTTACAATTTGCAATCTCACTTATAGTGTTAGCTATATTTTGATGATCTGTATCATTATAGTAATTCAGATAAAGTCCTTTACCTTTTACATAGTATGGTGGGTCTAAATAAAATAACGTATTATACGGTAATTCATTTTTTAACCGTTGTACTAAAGAAACAGCATCTTCATTTGTTAAATGGATTCTATCTGCATAATCTGCTATACGTTGAATCCTTTTTATCAAATCTTCTTTGTTGAATCTTGCATCAATCTTATAATTTCCAGTTTGGTCATAACCGCCAATGACTCCTGCTTTCAAGATTCCTGAGCGATTAGTCCTATTCAAGAAGAATGTAGAAAAGCCTAATTCTAACAAGTCAGAATTCTCTTTATTGGATTGAATTTCTTTTTGTTTAAACCAAGTTTCAACATTTAAAGGAGTATCCTTTATCATCTTGCAGAGAGCATCCACGTTATTTAAGGCACTATACCAAAAGGCATAAATAGATATATCCTTATCATTTATATGTATGTCGCTGACATATTCATTAAAGAGCAAAGATAATGCAACGGAACCACCTCCAACATATGGTTCAACATAAGTGCCATCGAGCAATGCGTTTTCTTTGATTAAGCATTGTACGAAATCAGCAACTTTAGCCTTACCGCCAGGGTATCTTAAAGGTGATAGAAATTCCATAATATTATTCTTTATTTTTTATTGATTCCCACAATTGGATAAAAAAACTTTCTATGTTGTCCCATCCAGTAATCAAATTATCTGCTTTAGGGTAGAAAAACTCGTTATGAACATATGCATTCAATGATTCGATTGAAAGAACTGAATTTTTATCATTTATTTCAGACCTTATGCCCTTTGATAAGTCATTACTCATTGTTCCTAATTGGGTCATATGATTTAAGACTTTACCAACTTTCCCTTGCAAACTTTCACCAGAAGAACAAGCTGTAATAGCATTGTTTCTTACTAAATCAAATTTCTCCAAATAGGCATCAACAGATAGTTCTAAAAATACTCTTAAAAGGACTGAAGATGCATTGGGGCATGTCTTGACCTGAACATGTTTTAGCTCCTCGAAAATTTTATTAATTTTCGGGTTACTGATATGTAAATTCAAAGACTTGGGCACTAAAGCTCCTCTGTTTCTTGTTTTCCTGTTTTTATCCCCTTTTATTTCTTGTTTCTCGCTATTTCTTGATGCTTGTTCTTTATTGTTTTCAATATCTTGAACACTCCATTGTTCAGATGCTTCATTAGACAAATCTGGCTTTTGACTCTTGTCAAAATTATCAATATATTGCTTTCTTTTTTCTCTGTTATAGATATCAGAAACTTTGAATTCCGGATTCAGAATGTCTGTAACAACTTTTAAAAGCCCCTTAATGACTTCGGACACTTTAACCTTTGAAACTAAAATTCCATTGTTAATTTCCAAGCCAAGGTGTTCTCTAACATATGGATCCGACATCAAACGTTGCAAGTTGGTAATGTTTAATTTAGATAATGAATCCTTAATCGTATCAGAAACCTCTTCTTGTGATTTCAGCAAAGTGATAATTTGCAATGGAATTGATGATTTTCCTTCTGTCTTCTCCTCGAATCTTTGCTTTTGTTGAGCGTTCCAAGTGACAGTTCCGATACCATTAAGTTCTCCAGAGTGTTTACGTTTTATCCATATATCAGCTTCAGTAGGGGTTTCAAAAACAGCACAAGCAATATTCTTCAATTCAGAAATAGCATTAGGTTTTTCTTTTTGTAATTTCTGAAATTTCTTCCTTAAAGGAGAGTATTTGTCATCTATTAGTGTCGGATTATTTAATAGTTTTAATGACGTTATTCGCCTATTTCCTTCAAGTACAACATACTTATTGCTGTCTTCGTTGGGTGTTACAATAATCAAATCGACGGGGCTAAGACCATTGGTTACAATATCGTCCACAAGAGAATATAATTTATCCCCTTGATCCTCTATCATCTTATCTATTGCTTCTTTTTGTGATGATAAAGGCTCAAATCTATAATTTTCCGTATTGACAAATAGTGATGTCAATTTTATCGTTCTTATAACCATGGCAAAACCAATACTTGTTAGTTTGCAAAGTTACTCATTTTTAGTGAAGTTAGCAGTATTTGAACAATAAAAATGCACAGGAATCTGCGATTTTGCAGGATGAAGTTTATTGTAAATCAATTCTAATCACTATCTTTGCATTGCAAAAAGGCGTTCTTTTGATTTAATGCAAGACGAGGTAAAATACAGAACTTCACTCGTTTCCAAATCGTTACCTATCAAGAAACTAATCTTTGCAATCTATTCAAATTCAGCGACAAAGGCAATTCAATATGCCTGCTTTGATGCCACGTGACGTTCTTTTCGATACCGCACTTCTTCGCTATTGCTTTGATGCCGTTCTTGCAGTTGGCGTAACAGGGAACTGGCAGCAGTTTGTCCCTTTCGGCCATGCCGTCGTATTTCTCGATGATGTGTCTGGCAACGTCCAACAACCGGATATTCGTTTCGACGCCTGTTTTCTGGCAGTTCGTGTCGATCCACAGATGCCCGTCGAACGAGGTGCGCAGGTTGGCTTTCGTCAGGTTCGCCATATCCGTCCAGCTCAAACCCGTAAAGGTGCAGAAGATGAACAGATCGCGGATCAGCTCGTAGCTTTTCTTTTTGAATGTGCCGTTGATCAGGAGTGTGATTTCCTCTTGGGTCAGAAAACCCCGTTTGGTCTCCTCCTTCGTGATGCTGTACGCGAAGAACGGGTCGCGCTGCAACAAACCGTTATTGACGGCCATATAGATTATTTTCCGGAACGGCATCATATAAGACCAGACCGTGTTGTTGCAGTGATTCTTTTCTACCCGCAGGAACAACTCGAAGTCCGTGATAAATGCCGGAGTAAGCTCTTTGAACGCGATGTCGCTGACCTTATACCGCTTTTCGACGAACTCCGAGAGGTGTTTGTACATGGTGCAGTATTTCCAATAGCTGCGCGGGCTTTTGAGCTTGCCCACCTGCTTCCCGTAATCCTCGTTGTGCTGACGGAATACCGCCAGTAGTGTTTCATGGTTCATCCCCAAACCGAGATAGGCGTTGCGCACTTTCTCGGCGGTAACATAATTATCCCGGTCGGCGATCTTCTGGTAGGCTTGGTTGATACCTACACGGATTTTATCCAGCATACGGTTGGTCTCCTGTGCAGCGATGCTGCGGCCGGAGACACGGCCTAACTCCACGTTCCACGACTTCTCCTCCACGTCCAGCTTGCAACTGAACTGGGCTATTTTGCCGTTTATCGTGATACGGCACATGACGGGAATAAGCCCGTCCTTTTTCGGGGCATTGCATTTCAGATAAAACAAAACTTTGAATGTCGATCTCATAACTCTACGATTTTTAATGAAACAAAATTATTACTTGTAGAGCTGTTCGACGAAATGCAGACCGCAGCGAATCAGTGCAATCGAGGCGGAAAACAGACTTTTTTCACGGCAGCAAGCCCAAAATCCGAAAATCCGACCGTTTTTACAGTCGAAGATTCCCGAATCGTGCCTGTAATTCAGCGTTTTGAAATCCTCCCAAAACCGCCTTTACCATTCGGAACAGAGTAACGGGATGGTAACGCAACTCCGGTTTCAATTGGCTTTGAGAAGGGTTTCGCTTGGGTTCATCTTTGCAGTCAAATTCTCGCTAAAACCTTTATTTTCAACCTTCTTGAACCTATCCGCTCTAACTCTCGTTTTTATCACTATCTTTACCAATAAATTTCAAACGAAAGTTCTATGACACAAGATAATTCAATTGTAATTAGAGAATATTTGACGACAGATAAAGAAGTTGTAATGAATTTAATTAAATTAAACACACCCAACTTCTTTGCAAAAGAGGAGGTTAATGATTTGAGCAATTATTTGGATAAAGGAATAGAGCTCTATTATGTCTTGCTCGTTGACGGGAAAGTGGTTGGATGCGGCGGGATAAATTTCGCAGAAAAAAGAACCATTGGAAAAATAAGTTGGGATATTATGCATCCCGACTATCAAGGCAAATCTTTAGGTAAAAAGCTTTTAAGATACAGAATTGAGGTTTTAAAGGCTATTCCCAGTATCAAAAAAATAACAGTCCGAACCTCGCAATTAGCATATAAATTCTATGAAAAGCAAGGATTCACACTGAATGAAATCAAACGCAATTATTGGGCTGACGGTTTTGATATGTATAGTATGCAATATAATGAATTATAATTGTAAAATATTCAATAGTAACGTATCATCCCACACGTTATTAACCTTCCGGCATACACGTTACTAACCTTTCAAACGTCTTGTTCTTTTTTTTAAAGGCTTTGTTCTTTTCAGAAAAGAACAAGACGTTTTCATTGAAAGAACAAGAGCTTTTTAAAATTTGACCTGTTGTTTTTTCCCATAACGGTATCTACATGCCGAAACGCCTTATTTTTACTTCAGATCTTTCAGCCATTCCGCAAACGCCCTGCCCGTCGGCATTCCGGCTGAAGGATATGCATTGTGAAATGTTTCAGCCGGAAAATATCCTTCAGAAAAACCAATTCCCTAAGAACTGGAAAGACACCGGTCTGGCTGAAGGATTCCAATCCCGGCTGAAGGATTCCCGAACCCAATTCTTCAGCCGAAAAGCCGACGGGCAGGGCATTTGCGAGCATGCTGAAAGATTTGAAGGATTTTTCAAGGTACTCTATATAGAGTATTATGAACGACCATATCTCACTGAAAAAAGTAAAATATCTTCGTGGAACATGTACGTGGTGTTACTTTGCTCGGAAACATATCTTACTTTGTCCACGAAGATATCTCACTTTTCTTTACAACAATACAGACCTCATTGCCGCCAAGCTAAAACAATAATACCAAAGCTTATCGCCAACCGAGGTGCCTCTAAACCGTTATCTCTGTTTCAAAGGCACATATTCCAGTTCTTCCAACACATTCTTGTATGCCGGACGAATAATGCGTTTTCCTTCAAAATTCAGCTCCTCATTGCGGTGTGCGCACCACCCCACGATACGAGCCATCGCAAACAAAGGTGTAAATATTTCCTGTGGCAGACCAATCATTTCATATACGAAACCTGAATAGAAATCGATATTGCTGGACACCGTCTTGCCGTTATTCTTAATCTTTCCGAACATAGCAATGGCACGTTCCTCCAACAATTCCAGGAAGGCAAATTCTTCTTCCTTACCTTTTTCTTTTGCCAAATCACGAGCCAATTCTTTCAACAAAATAGCACGAGGATCGGATATCGTATAGACCGCATGGCCGATACCATAAATCAGACCGGACTTATCATACGCTTCCTTATTCAACATACGGGTAAAGTAAGTATCAATTTCGTCCACATTGGTCCAATCCTTGATATTTTCCTGCAAATGATGGAACATATCCGCCACTTGGATATTTGCCCCTCCATGAAGCGGACCTTTCAACGAGCCGATACCTGCGGCTATGGCCGAATAAGTATCCGTACGGCTGGACGAAACTACACGGACGGTAAAAGTAGAGTTATTACCACCTCCGTGTTCAGCCTGAAGTACCAACAGCAAATCAAGCGTGCGCGCATCCAGTTCCGTATAATCCTTTTTTAACATATACAGGAAGTTTTCTGCGATAGACAGTTTTTCACGCGGATGACGGATATGCAACGAACGACCATACGTGGCATGGCGCAACATGTTATAAGCGTATGCAATAATGGTCGGGAACTTGGATATCAAGTCAATACTCTGACGCATCAGGTTATCACGCGAAGTATCATCCGCCTGCGGGTCAAAACGGTACATTTCAAGCACGCTACGGGCCAGAATGTTCATAATGTTATTTCCCTCCAACTCAATGATATTCATTTTGGTCTTCTGTTCCAACGGAGTATTGTCATTAATCAACTCACAGAAAGAAGCCAACTCTTCCTTGTCAGGCAAATGACCGGACAATAACAGATAAGCCACCTCCTCAAAACCAAAACGTTTCTCCTTAATGATGCTATGTGCCAAATCTTCCAAATCATACCCACGATAGAAAAGTTTGCCGGGAATCGGCTTCAATCCTCCGCCGGGAATACGTTCATACCCTACTACATTGCCTATCTTGGTCAACCCTACCAAAACACCGGTGCCATCTTCGTTACGCAATCCGCGCTTTACATCAAACTTCTTGAACAATTCGTTCTCAATCCGGGTTGCATTCTTCATATCCTCGGAGAGTTTGTAAATGATATATTCTTTCTTCATATCCGTGAGTTTTTAGGAGTTTATTCTTTCTATTATTTCTTTTGTAAATGCCGACGTGCCAAGCGAGACACCTCCGGGCATAAAACGGGCAAGGTCATGTGTGGCACGTCCCTCGCCAAAACTGGATTCCAAGGCATTCACTATCAGCTCCGCCGCCTTATTCCAGCCAAAATGTTCCAACATCATGACAGCCGATAAGATTAATGAACAAGGATTCACCACATCCTTTCCGGCAATATTGGGAGCCGTACCGTGAGTTGCTTCAAAAATGGCATGACCGGTATTGTAATTGATGTTCGCTCCGGGAGCAATTCCGATGCCGCCTACCATGGCAGCCAACTGATCCGAGATGTAATCTCCGTTCAAATTCAAGGTAGCCACCACCGAATATTCTTCGGGAATCAATAGCGTATTCTGCAAGAATGCATCGGCTATGCAGTCTTTTATCACCAACTTGCCTGACGCAATGGCATCTCCGAATTCACGTTCCGCCAGTTCATATCCCCATTTCTTGAAGCCGCCTTCAGTAAACTTCATGATATTTCCTTTATGCACCAACGTCACTGACGGCAAGCCATGCTCCAAAGCATATTTACATGCCGCACGTACCAGACGTTCCGTTCCTTCTTTGGATACCGGTTTCACGCCAAACGAAGAACTTTCGGGAAAGCGCACTTTAGCCACTCCCATTTCATCATGCAAAAAACGATAAAACTTCTCAGCTTCCGGCGTACCTGCTTCCCATTCTATACCTGCATAAATATCTTCCGTATTTTCGCGGAAAATATGCATATCCACCTTCTGAGGTTCTTTCACCGGAGATACCACTCCGCTGAACCAACGTACGGGGCGCAGACACACATACAGATCCAGCGTCTGGCGCAAAGCCACATTCAAGGAACGGATACCACCTCCTACCGGAGTAGTCAACGGACCTTTTATGCCCACACCATATTTCTTGAAAGCCTCCATCGTCTCATCCGGCAACCAGGAACCTGTTTCGTTGAAAGCACGTTCACCTGCCAGCACTTCCATCCATTCTATTTCATGTTCATTGCCGTATGCCTTTTTCACGGCTGCATTCACTATGGCTTGCATGGAGGGAGTGATTTCTACTCCCACTCCGTCTCCTGTAATATAAGGTACTGTCTTTTTCATCTTTTTATCTTGCATTTAGAGCAGAGCCGGCACGGAACCAACCTATCTGCTGTTCATTATAAGTATGCTGTACTTCAAAACGATCCTGAGTGCCATCTTCATGGTGTAAAGTCACAGTCAGATTTCTTCCGGGAGCAAAATCCGCCAATCCGCTGACGGTAATCAAATCATGTTCTTGAATCTTGTCATAGTCCGCTTTGTCTATAAAGGTCACCGCCAACATTCCCTGCTTCTTCAGATTCGTTTCATGGATGCGGGCAAAACTCTTCGCCAGAATAACCTTTACATTCAGGAAACGAGGCTCCATAGCAGCATGTTCACGACTGGAACCTTCTCCATAATTTTCCTCCGCAACTACCATAGACCCGATGCCTTGCGCTTTATATTGCTTAGCCGCGCCCGATACACTCTCATAGGTATTTGTCAATCGGTTCCACACCTTGTTCGTTTCACCATTGAAAGCGTTCACCGCCCCCATCAGCATATTATCCGAAATATTTTCCAGATGACCACGGAAACGCAGCCACGGGCCTGCCATCGAAATATGGTCTGTGGTACATTTACCTTGAGCCTTAATCAGTAAAGGCATATCCGTAAAATCCTTTCCATCCCATGCCGGAAACGGAGCCAATAACTGCAAACGCTGTGAGTCAGGATTCACCTTAATTTCTACCTGTGCACCGGCAGGAGCCAAATAACCGGGATTACCTTGAGTGAAACCTGCCGACGGCAATTCATCTCCCTCGGGAACGCTCAATTTCACCTTCTCGCCTTCTTGATTTATCAACGTATCTTTCAACGGATTGAAACATAAATCACCGGCAATAGTCAGAGCCAATACCAATTCAGGAGAAGCCACAAATGCATGTGTATTCGGATTACCATCGGCACGTTTGGCAAAATTACGGTTGAAAGAAGTGACAATCGAGTTTTTGCGGACAGGATCATCGGTATGGCGTTTCCACTGTCCGATGCACGGACCGCAAGCATTCGCCATAATAGTAGCCCCAATCTTTTGGAAAGCATCAATCATCCCGTCACGCTCGGCGGTAGCTCGAATCTGTTCAGAACCCGGATTGACAATCAAAGGAGCAGCCACAGCCAAATGTTTTTCAGCTACCTGACGGGCAATGGAAGCAGCCCGACTTAAATCCTGATAAGATGAATTGGTACATGAACCTATCAGCCCGACTTCCATCTTACGCGGATAACCATTAACCAATACCTTTTCGGCAAACTCTGAAATAGGTGTTGCGGCATCTGGTGTAAACGGCCCATTGATATAAGGTTCCAACTCGGACAAATTAATTTCAATCACACGGTCGTAGAAAGCAGAAGGATTGGCAACAACCTCAGCATCGGCACGTAAATCATTTGCCACTTTTCCGGCCATCTCTGCTACAGACTCTCTTCCGGTAGCTTTCAGATACACAGCCATCCGGTCGTCATAGGGGAACAAGGATGTGGTAGCCCCCACCTCTGCACCCATATTGCAGATAGTAGCCTTACCGGTTGCCGAAAGTGAAGCTGTCCCTTCTCCAAAATATTCTATAATGGCATTCGTTCCACCTTTCACGGTCAGAATACCGGCCAATTTCAGAATCACATCCTTTGGCGAAGCCCATCCATTCAAGCTTCCGGTCAAATGAACTCCAATCAGTTTCGGCATCTTTAACTCCCATTCCATACCGGTCATTACATCCACAGCATCGGCACCACCGACTCCGATTGCCACCATTCCCAATCCTCCGGCATTGGGGGTATGAGAATCCGTCCCCACCATCATTCCCCCGGGAAAAGCATAGTTTTCGAGTACCACCTGATGAATGATTCCTGCTCCCGGTTTCCAAAACCCGATACCGAAACGCGAAGAAACATCTCGTAAGAAATCGTATACCTCACGGTTGGTTTCCGTAGCCGTTGCAATATCCGGGCCCGCTCCTTTATATGCCTGAATCAAATGGTCACAATGCACAGTAGAAGGTACGGCAGCGGAATCCTTTCCTGCATTGATAAATTGCAACAATGCCATTTGCGCCGTCGCGTCTTGCATAGCCACGCGGTCGGGACGGAAATTCACATAGTCCTCGCCACGTTCATAATTCTTCAGTTGAGCATCATCATAAAGATGTGTATACAGAATTTTCTCAGCCAATGTCAGCGGACGCTGCAACACGGCTCTTACCCGACCTATCTTCTTTTCGAAAGAAGCATAAAAGGCCTTTAACATGTCCAAGTCATATACCATACCTTTTACCATTTATAATTATTACAGTTTTAAATCTATTTTATTTTTGGCAATATAGGAATAATATTTGAATTCTTGTGTAATCTATAATACGTTTAACAAAATAAAACATAAAGTCCTACCTAAAGGATTATTATTATCTTTGCAATTCTTATAGAAAAAAGCATCATTATGAACCAACATATACCCCTTTCTAATATAATTAACAAACTACAACGCAAAGAGTTGTTACTAAAATTAGAATATGATTACGAAAAAGAGACTTTCAGGCAACAGACTGAAGCTATGGGCATCGGGCGCAAAGTGAAACGGGGTATGTGCTGGTATCCTATATCGGCAGGCAGAAGCTATTATAACTCATTGAATCAATTGGTTGTAGAAGTTGAAAGGCAAGAAGACAAAGACATAGAACATGTATTTGAATTCGGCCGTCCGGTATGCTTTTTTACGCAAAATGCATCAGGCCAATTACATTATTTCAATTTTACGGCAACTGTCAACTACGTGGACGAAGACCGAATGGTAATCGTTCTCCCCTCGGCAGATGCATTGCTCAGCATACAGGCAACCGAGCGACAATTGGGAGTACAGCTTTATTTTGATGAAACCAGTTACCGGTTGATGTTCGAAGCGTTGGGACAAGTCCTCAAGGCAAAAGGGAATCGTCTGGCAGAGTTACGTGAGATTTTTCATGGCAACCAAAAGGCGGAAACTTTCAGTTTCGGCTTCACCCGTTTCCCCTGGTTAAACAATACGCAGGAGGAAGCAGTAAATAAAGTGATGCATGCCAAAGATGTTGCTATAGTCCACGGTCCGCCCGGAACCGGTAAAACTACCACATTGGTAGAAGCCATTTACGAGACCCTTCACCGGGAAAATCAAGTCATGGTGTGTGCACAGAGCAATATGGCTGTCGATTGGATTAGCGAGAAACTGGTGGACCGGGGTGTTCCCGTTCTCCGTATTGGTAATCCCACCCGCGTCAATGACAAAATGCTTGCTTTTACCTATGAACGCCGTTTTGAAAGCCATCCCGATTATCCGCAATTATGGAGTATCCGAAAAGCAATACGCGAGCTCTACGGACGTTCGCGCAAAGGAGCGGAACGTGAGAATATCCGACAGAAAATAAACTCACTGAAAGACCGTGCCACCGAACTGGAAATTCGCATCAACGAAGCATTGTTCGGCGAAGCACGTGTGATAGCCTGCACACTGGTAAGTTCCGCCAACCGAATATTGACAGGACGCAAATTCAGTACCTTATTCATAGACGAAGCCGCACAAGCTCTAGAACCTGCCTGCTGGATTGCCATCCGCAAAGCAGACCGTGTCATTCTGGCCGGTGATTATTGCCAGCTTCCTCCTACCATTAAATGCATGGAAGCAGCTCGTGGAGGATTAGACCGGACACTGATGCAGGAGATTGCAGACAACAAACCCGACACTGTATCCTTGTTAAAGGTACAATATAGAATGAATGACGAAATTATGCGTTTCTCTTCAGAATGGTTCTATCAGGGTGAACTGAAATCAGCTCCCGAAGTAAAATATCGGAGTATATTGGACTATGACACACCGATAGAATGGATAAATACGGAAGGAATGGAATGCAACGAAGAGTTTGTGGGTGAAAGCTTCGGCCGTATCAATAAAGAGGAGGCGGCACTCTCCATTTCCCAACTCACCAACTATATCAATAAAATAGGTAAAGACCGTTTTCTGGAAGAACGGATTGATGTAGGACTGATTTCTCCTTATAAAGCACAAGTACAATATCTCCGTCAACTGATAAAACGAGATGCTTTCTTCAAGCCTTACCGACACCTTATCACCATCAATACGGTAGATGGTTTTCAGGGACAGGAACGAGACGTTATCCTCATCAGTTTAGTACGTGCAAATGAAGAGGGACAGATTGGTTTTCTAAATGACTTGCGACGAATGAATGTAGCAATTACACGTGCACGCATGAAACTTATTATATTAGGAGATGCCTCTACGCTGACGAAACATCCGTTTTATAAGAAGTTATACGAATATATCTTGGCGCTGCAAGAATAAAAGAAGGAGGGCAGAACTCCATGACACTCTTTTTCAGATTGTCATTCGTTTTGCTCTCCTTAAATATTTTTTATCAAAACACGTTCTTCATTCCTCTTTCTGATTCTCCCGTTATCGGAACAAATAATATTCAGAATCACAAAAGAAGGGAAGCTCTCAGTTGTGGCATAATTTCAAATAATTATTAAGACAATTTACTCATAAACTTCTCTTTGTCCACAATATAACGTACATGTGTACCTTCTCCAATCACGCCCTTGCTATCTTGCGCCCGCACTTCAAAAGTAAGTTTTCTGCCTTCCACCTCTTTTAATACGGCAGTAGCCGAAACCGTGTCTCCCACAGCCGAGGGCTTGATATGAGTAGTGTTCATCATGGCCCCTACTGTAGTGGAACCTTCAGGCAACTCATCTGCCACGGCACTCATGGCAGCATTCTCCATCAACGCCACCATAGCGGGAGTGGCAAACACATTCAAATCGCCGCTACCCATGGTGGCAGCTACATTTTCTTTTGAAACGACAACAGTCGAAGTATAAGTTAATCCTGTTTCCATCATGCTGTTTTTTTATTCTAAATGCAAATGTAACTGAATATCGTATATCATACAAATCTATTTTTCCACATTCATCTTTTACTCTCTCATCAAAATCACAAAAAATGTATAACAGAAATACAAATTCACACTTCAACTGCCTGCCACAAAAATCATAATGTTTAAGAACCCCAAAGCTGTCCGGCCCTATGAAACATCCGCCTGTTTACCTAGCATAGCCTAGGGGATAATAAAATTACAACCAAACGCCGTCCTTATCTATCTTTACTTTAAGCTCTTTATCGATCTGTTTGTTTTCCAAATCAAGTATATACCATTCATTATCAGGTGTCACCACATAATCAGCATCATCTATCACATAGTCTGAATATTTTTCCATAACCGATTTTTTTACCGCTTCCGGTAAATTTGCCACCTGTACATCCCAGCTTGTTCCCATCCATTCGTTCCGCTCATTGAAATAAACCTCTTTCTCTCTGTTTTCATCTAAAATAGTAACTTCCTGCAAACCTTTTTCACGTTCTATTTCTACAATTGTCGCATTGGGATATTTCTGCTTGACAATAGCTATAATGCCGTTTGCATCAGGCTGCGGCAAATAATCATCATAATCTTCTTCGTGTCCGGTATCTACAACAGTTTTTACCAATATGCCTGTAGACGAATAAAACAAATCCAGCTCGGATTCTCCTTTCTCCACCTCAATGACATAAAGAGTTTCCATTCCCTCACGAGTCAACTTATCCACATCATCCACCCGCCAATCAGCATATTTGCCTGCTTTATGGGCAGCAAGTACAGGTTCGGGAAGATTTTCATAACGAACATCTGTTTCTGTCATATACCAGGCAGCCGATAACGGATTGAACCATGCAGAATGCTCTCCACCATCCCAATAAAAATCTACTACAGCATAATCACCTTTCAGCTCCCATTCCACGTCTTTGGCTTGCGGATATTTTGCATTAAATGCAGCCTGTACTTCTTTTGAAACCAAATGTGTGTTTTCAGGAACATCACTATTGTCATCATCACTACAACCACTAAAAGTTAGTGCAGCAAAAGCTGCGAAAAATAAAAATAACATCCAATTCTTTTTCATAATTACATTGTTTTATAGTTTCTTTTTGATGCAAAATTCTTATAGGATTCTGAAAAGAAACTGAAATCATAGAGAAAAGTTCAAAAGACATTCGTCAAACAGCAAATAACAGAAAAACCATACCTAACAGCCCATTTGCACTGAAATGACCTTAAAGCCCCCGATACCTACTTTTAAATTCTTATAAAAGAAGAACTAATAAAGACAAAACAAAATCTCTTCCGAGGTTTTTATTACCTTTGCAATCCTATTTGAACAGAAACGAAAAAAAATATGATAGTTTGTATTGCCGAAAAACCTTCCGTAGCCCGTGACATAGCGGATGTACTGGGAGCAAAAACCAAAAAAGACGGATATATAGAAGGAAACGGATATCAGGTTACCTGGACATTCGGACACCTCTGTACTTTGAAGGAGCCTCATGAATACACTCCCTCATGGAAAGCATGGAGTCTGTCCAGCCTTCCTATGATTCCACCTCGTTTCGGCATTAAGCTAATCAGCGATCCGGGCATTGAAAAACAATTTCGTATTATAGAAGGACTGATGCAAAATGCCGATGAAATTATAAATTGCGGTGATGCCGGCCAGGAAGGAGAACTTATTCAACGATGGGTCATGCAGAAAGCAGGAGCACACTGCCCGGTGAAACGTCTATGGATTTCATCCTTGACTGAAGAAGCCATACGCGAAGGATTCAGCAAACTAAAAGATCAAAAAGAATTCCAACCTTTATACGAAGCCGGATTAAGCCGTGCTATCGGCGATTGGGTATTGGGCATGAACGCCACCCGGCTCTATACCTTAAAGTACGGACAAAACAGACAAATTCTATCGATAGGACGGGTGCAGACTCCGACTTTGGCACTGATAGTAAAGCGTCAGCAAGAAATAGAGAACTTCACTCCTCAACAATATTGGGTACTGGCTACTTTATACCGGGAAACCACATTCTCTGCCATCATCCGCAAAAGCGATGAGGAACTGGCTCAGGAAGAAAGCGATGCTAAAGAGAACCCCAAGAAAGCCAAAAAGGCTGAAGGGAACAGGGGAATTCCTCCCATCACCGATCTTGCTACCGGACAGGCACTTATGGAACGTATCAAAAATGTTCCTTTTACCGTGACAGAAGTAGCAAAAAAACAAGGCACAGAAGCACCTCCCCGTCTTTTTGACCTGACTTCCCTACAGGTGGAATGTAACAAAAAATTTGCTTATTCAGCTGACGAAACTCTAAAACTTATCCAGTCATTGTATGAAAAGAAAGTGACTACTTATCCTCGTGTAGATACTACTTTCTTAAGCGATGACATCTATCCCAAATGTCCCAATATCTTGGCGGGACTAACTCCATATACAGTATTTACCGCTCCGTTGGCAGGACAAAAGCTCATCAAGTCCAAAAAAGTATTTGACAATTCAAAAGTAACGGATCACCATGCCATTATTCCTACGGGACAACCTCCTGTAAATCTGACAGAAATGGAGAAACGGGTATTTGATTTGGTAGCACGCCGCTTTATTGCCGTATTCTATCCCGACTGCAAGTTTGCCACTACTACCGTAATAGGCGAAGCTGACAGTATAGAATTCAAAGCCACAGGAAAACAGATTCTAGATCCCGGATGGCGCGTTATCTTTGCCAAACCACAAACCAATCTGCCAGAAGGTATGACCGATCCCGATGCAGAAGCCCGTGAAAATGACGAAGAACACTCCTTGCCCGCTTTTGTGAAAGGAGAAAGCGGGCCGCATCTGCCCAAACTGGACGAGAAGTGGACACAACCCCCACGGCCATATACAGAAGCAACTTTACTACGCGCTATGGAAACTGCCGGTAAGCTGGTAGATAATGACGAGCTACGCGATGCATTAAAAGAAAATGGAATAGGACGTCCGTCTACACGTGCAGCCATTATTGAAACCCTATTTAAACGCCATTATATCCGTAAAGAACGTAAAAATCTGATCGCAACCCCTACCGGAATAGAACTGGTGGGACTAATTCGCGAAGAACTGTTGAAATCCGCCGAATTAACGGGAATATGGGAAAAGAAACTACGTGAAATAGAAAAGAAAAGCTATGATGCAACGACTTTTCTAAATGAATTAAAGCAAATGGTAAGTGAAATAGTACACAGCGTTTTAAGTGATAATACAAACCGCCGCGTCACCACAATAGAGGAAACAGCGACGAAAACTGCAACAACCGCTACGGTCAAACAGCCGAAAAAAAAGGCCGGAACCTCACGAAAAAACGCTTCTTCAACCACGCCCGCTCCCACTATCCCATCCGATAACGAATTGGTGGGAAAATCCTGCCCGCTATGTGGCAAAGGAACGATTATAAAAGGAAAAACCGCGTATGGCTGCTCAGAATGGAAAAACGGGTGTACCTACAGGAAGCCTTTCTGATAATCACATTTTCCTTGTACGAAGCCAAACAAATTTGTATATTATAGAATACAAACAAGTCTGTACCCGGAGAAGCATTGCGCCAGTCTATGAAAAACAATATGCACAATCTTCCCGAACCTATGGCTCCTTTTAGCATACAAAAGAAAGTTCTTCGGGTAAATAACCGCTTCGGATACGCCATTCCTGCGGATAGAGGTTATTAGCCCGATTGCCAATGTTCTTGGCAAATCCTAATGGAATGTTTTTATAAGTCAAAAGTATATAACCACGCGGAACAGAAGCATCCAATGTGATCGCTTCTTTACGCAAATAAGCAATAGCCTGTTCATAGGTCAATTCAAAACGAGAGAAACCATCATGATTCAGCAATGTGCTCATTGCCAACGAATGATCCGGTATAACGTCTTTTCCTTTCAACTCACCTATAGTAACACCCGCATGAACAACTTTTAATTCCTGACGGAACAGATCATATTCTGAAAGATGGACATTGGGGAAGGCTATCACCTTCGTGCCTCTTACCTCAAATCGGAAATCCTCCGCCTGCTTTAACCAACTTTTTACTTCTTTGGGAAAAGGAACAACCTGAGACAAGCTCCCCTTTTCTCCTTTTCTCTTCTTTTTTGTTATTTTCTCTTTGTCATCCTGACAACGAATACAAGGAACAACATGAGAAATGGCAGCACTCTTCCTCAATACAGCCAAGAAAAATCCTTCTCCTTTCACTCTATGAGGCAAAAAACGATAAACAGGAAAATCCTGTCCCGCCAAATTTCCTATTATCCCCCATTCCGACGCCACTGGCACTTTCAGTATCTCCGCACCCAATTCATCAGCAATCCAAGCCACATTTTCCTCATCTTCTTCCCTATTATAAGTGCAGGTACTATAAATCAGCAGACCACCGGGTTTCAAAGCCGGCCATATATCCGCTAAAATCCTACGCTGACGTTGCCAACAAACCTGCACATTGTCCGTACTCCATTCCTCTACAGCCACAGGATCCTTCCGGAACATCCCCTCACCGGAACAAGGCACATCTGCCAAGACAACATCAAACACCTCTGTCAAAGAAGTGAAATCGGCCGGATCGTTGTTCGTCACCACAACTTCTGCATTTCCCCACTTTATCAAATTTTCAGCCAATACCTGAGAACGGTTACGCATCACCTCATTAGCCACCAACAAACTACCTACGGGGAGAACTGAACGCGCATGAGTAGACTTGCCACCGGGAGCAGCACACAAATCGAGCATCACTACAGGTCCGGTAATATAAGTGCGTAATACCTGTTCCACAAACATGGAAGATGCTTCTTGCACATAATAGCAACCAGCATGAAACAACGGATCGAATGTAAAAGTGGACCGTTGCGATAAATAAACCCCTGCAGATGCCCAAAGTACCGGTTCTCCTGCAACTTCCCCACTCCACTTCGTACGATTGACACGAATACTGACAGGAGGCTCCGTCTGCAAAGCCGCTTCCAACGCGCGATAAGTTTCTTCTCCCATCCATTCCAGGGTTCTTGCTTCAAATTCTGATGGTAATTTCATGTTCCTTCCTTTTTATGTTACAAAAATACGATGATATTTTGGGATTATCAGAAAATTTTCTGTCTATTTGCAACCTATTTCCTTATTCGTTCCGTCTAACTAGCAGAAAACAATAATAAAGATATAAAAACATGAAACAGTTACTTTTTATTTTGACCTTACTCATAGGGACTTGCTTCGCAACCCATGCCAAAACAATCAAATTAGTACCTTCAGCCCTTGACAGCACTCGGATGGATACAGTCGTTATAAGCAACCTGCAAGATGTAGATGAAGATCAGAATGCTGCCATGCATGACATTAGTTCGGATTTCGGTGATTGGAATAGCGGTCCTCCTACTTCGGTAGCAATTGTCGCACTCATCATCTGTTGTGGACTCCCTTTCTTTATCGTAGCTATTGTACTTTGGTTCAGGTACAAGAACAAACAAGCCAAATACAAACTGGCTGCAGAGGCTCTGGCAGCAGGACGAACCATTCCGGCCGAACTGTTCAATGACCCCGAAGAACAAGGAAATGCTGTAATGACAAAGGGGATCAAGAATATATTCTTAGGCATTGGTTTGGGAGTATTCCTTTGGGTACTGACAGAAGAAGAAGGATTGGCAGCTATCGGATTCCTTATTTTCTGTATGGGGTTGGGACAAGTATTGATAGCTTACACTACCACTCCACACAAAAAGAAAAAAGATGATCCTTTCCCTCCTACCCGAATAAACCAGGATGAAAACGGAGTCAGATCAATGAAAATTGAAAATATTGAACTGGGACGTAACAAAGAGGCCAAAGAAACACAAAACATAAAGAACAATATAGACACTCCCTACAACGAAGAATAAAAATGAGCCAAATCAACGACATAGCGTTGGTAGCACAAGTGGTGGTCTTTAAAAACACCCGGGCGTTTGATACTTTGGTCAAAAAGTACCAATCGCCCATCAGACGTTTTTTCCTGCACCAAACATTGGGAGATACAGAGCTCAGCGACGACTTGGCACAGGAAACTTTTATAAAAGCATACACCAACTTGGCTTCATTTAAAAATTTGTCCAGTTTCTCCACATGGCTTTACCGTATTGCTTATAATATATTTTATGACTATATTCGCAGCAAAAAAGAAACGTCCGGACTGGAAACTTGGGAAATAGACGCTGTTTACCAAACAGAACAAAGGCAAGTAGGTGAACACATGGACATATATCGGGGATTGAGCCAATTAAAAGAGGTAGAGCGAACCTGCATCACCTTATTTTTTATGGAAGATCTTCCGATAGAAAAAATTGCAGTGATTACAGGAATGCCTGCAGGAACAATCAAGTCCCATTTATCACGCGGAAAAACAAAATTGACAACTTTCTTAAAACAGAATGGTTATGATGGAAAACGATGATACATTAATTAAGAATTTCATGCTTGCCAACAAACATGAAATTGAGGACAATGGATTTTCACGCGGGGTTATCCGCCGCCTCCCCCAACCAGCCCAATGGTTATCGGATATACTCAGTGTAACTTGCGCCATTGTCTGTTGTGCATTATTCTATATTTTCAATGGCTTTGAAATTCTATGCCAGACAATCAGTGACATAGTCACTTCCCAAACTTATTATTTGGTAAGTGATACTAATTTCCAATCACTGGTTATCGCCACTGCGGTTCTTATCATCATCGGCTTACAACGTGTATGCAGCCTGAAATGGTGAAAACTGAAATAGAACTAGGGTCATGCTCGGAAAAAGAAAAATTTTGTGTACTTTTGCAATCTATAAAATGAATATCCGAACATGAAACAATATTTAGACCTATTAAACCGTATCCTGACCGAAGGTGTTCACAAGGAGGATCGCACCGGTACAGGAACCATCAGCGTATTCGGTCATCAAATGCGCTTCAACTTGGAAGAGGGTTTCCCTTTGGTCACCACCAAAAAGCTGCATTTAAAATCCATCATTCACGAACTTCTGTGGTTTCTGCAAGGGGATACCAATGTGAAATACCTGCAAGACAACGGGGTACGCATCTGGAATGAATGGGCCGATGCAAACGGAGACTTAGGACATATCTACGGCTATCAATGGCGTTCCTGGCCAGATTACAATGGAGGCTTTATTGACCAAATTTCCGAAGCAATAGAAACGATCAAGCATAATCCGGATTCACGACGCATCATTGTCAGTGCATGGAATGTAGCCGATTTAAATAACATGAATCTTCCCCCTTGCCATGCTTTTTTTCAATTCTACGTTGCCAACGGACGTTTAAGCCTACAACTTTACCAACGCAGTGCAGATACATTCCTGGGAGTACCTTTTAATATCGCCTCCTACGCATTGTTGCTGCAAATGGTAGCACAAGTTACCGGATTACAGACCGGTGATTTTGTTCATACACTAGGTGACACACATATCTATACCAACCACTTGGAACAAGTAAAACTTCAATTGAGCCGTGAACCCCGTCCCTTACCTCAAATGAAAATCAACCCGGATATCAAGAATATATTCAGTTTTAAATATGAAGATTTTGAATTGGTGAATTATGATCCATGGCCACACATTGCGGGTAAAGTATCTGTTTAGCAGTTATGGTGAATAGGCTGCACAAGCTTATTCATCACTTACCACTAATATCACTAAACATTCACCACTAACCACTCATCACTATGAATATTTCAATTATAGTAGCAATAGCACGCAACCACGGCATTGGATTTGAAAATAAATTATTATATTGGCTTCCCAACGATTTGAAACGTTTTAAAGCTTTAACAACCGGACATACTATCATCATGGGACGCAAAACCTTTGAATCACTTCCCAAAGGAGCACTTCCCAATCGCCGGAATATTGTATTAAGCCGCCGGGAAGGAGCAGTCTTTGCCGGAGCTGAATGTTTCCCTGCATTGGAAATCGCTTTATCCCACTGCAAAGAAGAAGAAGAAATATTTATTATAGGCGGTGCAAGCTTGTATAAAGAGGCAATGCATATAGCCCAACAATTATATATCACATTTATTGATGACACATCCAAGGAAGCTGATGCTTATTTTCCCGAAATAAAGAAAGAGGAATGGAAAGAAACAGGCAGAGAAGATCACCCGACAGATGAAAAACATCTCTACCCGTATAGTTTTATTAATTATAGCCGGATAAAGTAACGATTAATCTTCATCAGCTAAATCGAGGATAGGCATTTGTCTCTTGATAGCCTCATTAAAAGATATAATAGTTTCTGAACGAGCCAAGCCCAATGGTTGCAACTTATCATGAATTATGCTAAGCAAATGATGATTGTTCTTTGCATAAATCTTGATAAACATATCATATTGTCCCGTAGTGAAATGACATTCTACGACTTCAGGAATATTTTTCAAAGCCTCTGTCACTGAATCAAATTGTTCCGGATCTTTCAGATAAAGACCAATATATGCACATGTCTCATATCCGATCTTTTCTGGATCAATAACATATTCAGATCCCTTAAGAATTCCCAGATTAGTTAATTTCTGAATACGCTGATGAATGGCTGCACCGGATACATTGCAAGCACGGGCTACTTCCAAAAACGGAATACGAGCATTACTGGCTATCAACCTCAAAATCTGCTCATCCAAACTGTCTAATTGATGATGTCCCATTCTTTTTAGTTTAATTTTCTGCAAAGATATGACTTTTCCCGACAATATTCGTGCGATTCATAACTTTTATTGTATAAATACCAATAATTTAATAGAATGTCCTATCTTTGCAGAAAATGCAAAGACGATGAAAAAGACATTTATTTTTACCTTGTGCAGTTTATTCAGCATGACTGTAAACGCTCAAAATTTCAGTGATTATTTCGAAGATAAAACACTTCGGGCAGATTATATTTTTACCGGAGATGCCAAAAAACAAGAAGTATATCTGGACGAACTGTCAAGCCTTCCGCAATGGGCAGGACGCAAGCATCATCTAGCAGAACTTCCTTTGGCAGGCAACGGTGAAATCACAATGAAAGACAAAGCAACAGGAGAAACCATTTATCGAACGTCATTCTCTAGCCTTTTCCAAGAATGGGTAAGCGAAGAAGAAGCAAGTAGGATAAAAAGAGGCTTCGAGAATTCTTTTCTTTTGCCTTATCCCAAAAAAGAAGCAGTAGTGACCATATCTCTAAAAGATGTATATCATAAAGTAAATGCCTCACTCACACATGAAATAATCCCCAATGATATTCTGATCCATCAGAGGGGAACAAACCATATTACCCCTCATCGCTATCTTCTGCAAAACGGAAATGCCGCAGATTGCATCGATGTAGCAATCATGGCAGAAGGATATACAGAAAAAGAGATGGATATATTTTATAAAGATGCCCAGACAGCGTGTGACGCCCTGTTCAGTCATGAACCTTTCAAGAAACTGAAGGACAAATTTAATATTGTCGCTGTGGCAAGCCCTTCGGAAGACAGCGGAGTCAGCATACCGGGACAAGGCAAATGGAAATCTACAGCTGTAAGTTCACATTTCAACACGTTCTATTCCGACCGGTATCTCACTACCAGTCGGGTAAAAAGTATTCATAATTGGTTGGCTGGAATTCCTTACGAGCATATCATTATTCTAGCCAATACAGACACCTATGGAGGAGGTGGCATCTATAACTCATATACACTGACCACAGCACACCATCCTGATTTCCAACCGGTTGTAGTCCATGAATTCGGCCATAGTTTTGGAGGATTAGCAGATGAATATGCATATACCGAAGCCCCAAGCCCGCAATATCCATATGAAGTGGAACCTTGGGAGCCAAATATCACCACATTAATTGATTTCGACAGTAAATGGAAAGATATGATTCCGGAAGGTACTGCCATACCTACTCCGGTAGCTACAGAAAATGCCGACTTATACACCAAGGTGGGTGTCTATGAAGGAGCAGGCTATACACAAAAAGGACTTTATCGTCCTACTACCGAATGCAGAATGAAGATAAACGAAGCACCTGCATTCTGCCCGGTATGCCAACGTGCATTAGAAAGACTAATAAACTTTTATACTGCGAAATAGGTTCATAACTTAAGACTAAACAAAGACAGATAAAATGATTGAAATTAAACAAGTAAAAACACAAGATGAGGTTAATTATACCTTTGTGGAAAAATTAATGCATACGGCATTCCCTCAAGAAGAACGCCGTGATACCGTACAGCAGAGAGAATATTCTGATAATAATCCCCGGTTCTGCAACAACATTATTTTAGAAAACGGTAACAGCATTGGTATGATCAGCTATTGGACAATGGGAGATTTTTACTATATCGAACATTTCGCTATTGATCCCAGCCTCAGAAACGGAGGGTATGGAAAACGTGTGCTGGAAATGATAAAAAAACAGTTAAAAGGTCCAATTGTATTGGAAGTAGAGGAGCCTAATGATGAAATGAGCACACGCCGTATTCACTTCTATAAACGTTTGGAATTCACTTTACATAAAAAGCCCTATATACAACCTCCCTACCGTAAGGGAGATAGCGGCCTACCAATGCTCTTAATGACCTATGGAGATATAGATATGGAAAGTGATTTTGAGAAAGTTAAAAAGACTCTTTACAAAGAAGTTTACGGACAAGAGATCTGAACATTCTTTTTCTTCAATTCCCTGAGCCACCACACAGGAGTTTGTCCTCAAAAAATCCATTGTACGTACTATTACTAGCCATAGGTAACGGATAAATTCGTCCATAACAAATAGAATGGAAAACATAAAAAAAGGAAGCTGTTAAAAACAGCTTCCTTTTTTATCTATGCTTATATAACTATTACTGACGTTGAGTAGCTGAATAGTTTATTTTCAAAGCGTAAGCTTGACGAAGTGCCTGCTTTACATCCTGTACAATACCCATCTTTGTATCTTTATCAACTTTCAAGGATACTGTCATAAATGGCTGGTCTTCTTCTTTCATATTCTCACGTTCCTGATAAATGTAGTCCTGAACTTCTGACACTTCAGCAAACTTATCATTCAACTGAATACGACTTTCAGCACCCATTTTCTTTTGGAATTCCGGCAACGGTTTACCTATATAAATAAAGGAAACCAACGACTTCTTTTCCAACTTTTCCAATTCTGTTCCTTGAGGAACCTGAAATTGAACCTTCAATGTAACCTCACGCATGGTTGTTACAATCATAAAGAAGAACAACATGGTAAAGATAAGGTCAGGCAATGAAGAGGTATTCAACTCAGGCATTCCACGTTTACCTGTTTTATTAAATTTTCCCATTACTTACCTCCATACTTTTTAGGTTCAGCTTCAGAAATCTTCTGCGGATAATATTCACGAATAGCTTTTTGTTCATCTTCGTTGCACTCATTATAAAGCTTTCCAAATTTAGCTTTACCTAGTTCATTACGAAGTTCATTATACGCAGCAACCAATTCATTTTGCACATCAATATATGCTTGATAGCTAGTTCCAACGTCATTCTGAACAGAGATTACATGATTTTCCGTAATCATACAATCACCCAGCAAAGGAATATTCTTTCTATGCTTTTCAGGCAGATTTTCATCATCATACGGATTGGCTATAAACTCTTTTGCCTTTTCTTTCAATTGCTTCACATCAATATAGTCCGTACCACACATCAGCTGGTTGTCTTTATTCAGACGGACTTGAAGGATGTTTCGTTCCTTTACAATAATATCATCATCTTTCTGATCCTTGTTTTCGGGAGGAGGCGGAAGCCGTCTCGCCAAACCACGGTCAGTATCCATTGATGTTGTTATCAGGAAGAAAATAAGCAACATAAAGGCAATATCAGCTGTTGAACTGGAGTTAATTCCAGGTACGCCTCTTTTTTTTCTTGCCATTTTACTTACTTCGTTTTAAATTATTTAATCAATGTAGATAATATTATCTTTTAAAGATACCGCTCAAGTTTACTAAAGTACCGATTGCAGCCACACCAAACAAGAAATAAATGGAGTAAATCAGCATATCAGTAATTTTCAACCAACCTGTATCAGTGTAAGCACTACCATCGGCCAAAACAACAGGAGAGTCAGAACCCATACCGTAAGAAACGACCAATACTACCACAAACAAGACCAAGCCGATCAAAGACTTTATTGCACTTTTAGGATTATCTCTCAAGGCAGCGCCAAATTGTGCTATCGCACCAATTACAGTTACTGCCACACATATTCCAAACATTGCATACATTAAGTAAATCAATGTTTCCGTATGTTCAGGTGCATTATATTCACCTACCGGATTATTGTATCCTACAAAATAGAACATTCCCAGCACGACAAGAATCAGCGCAAAGCAAATGTACATTATGTAGTAAGACACTTTATATGATAACTTAGCCATCTCCTAATTATTTTTTGTATTTCAAGTTATATTTAGTGATCATATCCAACAAAGTGATAGAAGAGTCTTCCATTTCACTTGTCAAACCTTCAATCTTAGAAAGGATGTAGTTATAGAATACCTGAAGAATCAATGCTACAACCAAACCGAAGATAGTAGTAATCAAAGCCACTTTCATACCACCAGCTACAACTGTCGGAGAAATATCACCAGCCTGCTGAATCTTATCGAACGCCATAACCATACCGATTACAGTACCCAAGAATCCCAAAGACGGAGCCATTGCGATGAACAATGTAATCCAAGAACATCCTTTTTCCAAATAACCGGCTTGAACTCCACCGTAAGAAACAACTGAACGTTCTACTACATCAATACCTTCATCTATTCTCATCAAGCCTTGATAACAAATAGAAGCGACCGGACCACGAGTATTGCGACATACAGTTTTAGCAGCTTCAACATCACCTTTTTCCAAAGCAGCCTCAATGTTAGCCATCAACTTCTTTGTATTCGTTTCAGCCAAGCTCAAATAAATGATACGTTCAATACAGAAAGCCAAACCTAAAACCAATGCGATAGCTACCAATGACATGAAGCTGGCATCACCTTCAATAAATTTGGTTTTTAACTCTTTGTGAAGACCACCACCTTCTTCAACCACTGCTGCTTCAGTAGTCTGTTCTGTTTGAGCCGGAGCTGCGTCTTGAGCCATAACAGGCTGAACTGATCCTAAAGTAAGGACTCCCATCACTGCAAGAATTGCAAATAACTTTTTCATTGTGTGTCTAATTTTTAAGATTAATTAATTAATTGTTATTTATTTGTTTTAATTGTCTTCCAGTCTGTTGTGCTTTCCATTACAATGCGGAGAGAGCGGGATTCGAACCCGCGAAACACTTTTGGCGTTTACACGCTTTCCAGGCGTGCCTCTTCAACCACTCGAGCATCTCTCCTTTTCGGGCGACACAATACTATCTTTTTTAAAATCGGGTGCAAATTACAAAGAAAATCGGGAACTGCAAGCGATTTCAGCTACAAATGTATTCTTTTTTTTCGTCTTACGTAGAATTAGCCCTGCCAATATTTAAATTACCTATCAAAATTAATAAACTTTAAAAACTTATTCAGCCATTTTGAACACTTTTAAAGCATTATTGGCAGTAATTCTATCCACATCTTTAAAATCCAGACCATAGATTTCGGCAAGTTTCATCGCTACATTCTTTATATAAGAAGACTCGTTCCGTTTTCCCCTGAAAGGCACAGGAGCCAAATAAGGAGAATCCGTTTCAAGAACGATTCTGTCTAAGGGGATATGAGGTAAGACCTCAGCCAGACTACTCTTCTTGAATGTAACGACTCCATTGATCCCAAAGAAAAAACGAGCATACTCTAAAACCTGCCCTGCTTCCTCCAGAGTACCCGTAAAACTATGAAAGATACCGCTTAACTCAGTTTTTTTATAAGGTTCCATCACTTCAAACAACTCCGGAAAAGCTTCACGGCAATGCAACACCAAAGGCAGATGATATTCCAATGCCCATTGAATCTGTATATCCAACGCCTTCTGTTGTTCTTTCAAATATGTCTTATCCCAATACAAATCCATTCCCACCTCACCTACAGCCACAAAAGGATGTTCACCGGAAAGCAGCTTTTTCATCTCATAAATACGGAATAACGAATCAGCCCCAACAGAAGTCGGATGAAATCCAATCATAGGAAAACAATACCCCTTATATGCCGTACAGACATTCAACATCGCTTCCACCGTGGTGTCATCAATATTGGGCATAAAGACTTTAGACACTCCGGAATCCCGAGCACGTTCTATCACAGCCGGCAAATCCTCATCAAACTCTTCAACAAACAAATGAGAATGCGTGTCAATCATATTATACTTTTCTATTCATTAAATGACAAACAAAAGACTTCAGCTCTTCTTTTCTTTCAGAAGGCACAGCCATACTTTCCAACAACGAAAGCCCCTCGACATAATAAGCGTTAATCTTTTCTTCACAAATTCCGCCGATGCCTATCTTATCATAAAGAGCTGTTACAGCTTTTATCTTTTCTTCCGGACAAAAAGCAGTAGAAGCTATCCATTTTTCCAACTCCTTCCGTTGTATCCCATCTGCCAAAGCCAACGCATTGATCAGCATAAAAGTCTTCTTATTGCATAAAATATCTCCACCTATATTTTTTCCAAACACTTTCGAATCCCCATACACATCCAGATAATCATCCTGTAACTGGAATGCCAATCCCATTTTGATACCGAAATCGTATAATTTGCGGGCATCATCTTCCGAAGCCCCCCCTAATACAGCACCAATTTTTAACGCAGCAGACAAAAGTACCGATGTCTTTAAACGAATCATCTCCATATATTCGGGAACAGTAACATCATTCCGGGTTTCAAATTCCATATCCCACTGCTGTCCTTCACAAATTTCCAAAGCAGTCTGACTGAAAATATCCATCACTTGCTTCAAATAACGCTCCGGACAATTGTTCATCAGCCGATAAGCCAACACCAGCATGGCATCCCCCGAAAGAATAGCCGTATTCTCATCCCAAACCTTATGCACGGTAGGCTTGTTTCTGCGCATATCCGCACAATCCATCAAATCATCATGCAACAATGTATAATTATGATAAGTCTCTATACCTGCCGCTTGTGGCAAAATATCATCCACATTCTCTTTGTAAAGCTGATAGGAAAGCAACATCAAAACAGGACGGATACGTTTACCGCCTAATGACAAGACATACTCTATAGGAGCATACAATCCTTTTGGTTCGCGCACATAAGGCATCGTAGCAAGATAAGTATTTACCTTTTCCAATAACTGGTCTGCAGAAAAAGCCATAAATTATTTTGATTAAGGGGTTCTAGAAAAAGAGGCTGCTTTTTAAAGGCAGCCTCTTAATTAAGATATTAAAGTATTTTATTACTGTAATTTGAAAGTTACAGGCACTGTATATTTCACACGTACAGCTTTACCACGCTGTTTGCCAGGTTTCCATTTCGGCATGGTCTTGATTACACGGAGTGCTTCCTTATCCAAGTAGGGGTCTACACTACGCACAACCACCGGGTCAACGATAGAACCGTCCTTATTAACGACAAACTGAACGATAACCTTACCTTGCACACCGTTTTCCTGAGAAATAGTGGGGTATTTAATATTCTTACCCAAGAACTTCAAACATTCAGCCATACCTCCGGGGAATTCAGGCATTTCCTCTACAACTTGGAATATCTGCTGTTCTTCAGGTTCTTCTTCTTCCACTTCTACCGGAACATATTTAACTTCCACAGCCTGACCTGTTTCTTCAGAAGCCTGAATGGCAGTTTCTTCTACTTTAGCATCGTTTTCAACGATCTGAAGCACTTCTTCTACCTTAGGAGCTTCGGGAGGAGGAGGAGCTTGTTTTGGTTCCTGTTCCGTAATAGGGATAATTTCTTCTTCAAATACGACATCGGTTATACCTGTTTCCGTAGTCACTTGCTTGTCGCGATCAGTCCATTCGAAAGCTACAAACATGAGAGCAAGGATAAACACATAACCGATAAGCAGCCAGGTACTCTTTTTACCTTCGAGATCTGCTTTAGGCGATTTTTTAACTTCCATAAATTGTGTTTTAAAATTAAGTGTTTCTCACTGAGGGCAAATGTAACACAAATCTTTTAAATAAAAAGTATTTTCACATGAAAAATATGCTAATTCATTTTATTTTCATCCGATTTCATAGACATACACCCAACTTTTATCTATCTTTGAAGCGTTTTTAGTAGTCACCTATACATTAATTATATATGAAAAAAATAACTATTGCCATTGACGGTTATTCATCATGTGGAAAAAGCACGATGGCCAAAGACTTGGCACGTGAAATAGGATACATTTATATTGATAGCGGTGCCATGTATCGTGCTGTTACATTATATAGCCTGCAGAAAGGGTTCTTTACGGAAAGAGGCATCGACACCGAAGCGTTAAAAACAGCGATGCCCGATATACATATTTCATTCCGGTTAAATCCGGAGACACAACGCCCCATGACTTTCCTGAACGATACAAATGTAGAGGATGCCATCCGCAGCATGGAAGTTTCCTCTCATGTAAGCCCTATCGCCGCCTTGGGTTTTGTACGTGAGGCTTTGGTGAAACAACAACAGGAAATGGGAAAGGCCAAAGGAATTGTCATGGACGGAAGGGACATTGGAACCGTTGTTTTCCCCGATGCCGAACTGAAAATATTTGTAACCGCCTCGGCTGCCATACGTGCACAGCGCCGTTATGATGAATTAAGAAGTAAAGGGCAAGAGGCCTCTTATGAAAAAATTCTGGAAAATGTGGAAGAGCGTGACCGTATAGACCAAACCCGTGAAGTCAGCCCGTTACGGCAAGCGGATGACGCTATCTTGTTGGACAACAGCCACATGAGCATTGCCGAACAGAAAAAGTGGCTGACCGAAAAATTTCAAGCAGCGATAAATGGTTAACATAGAGATAGACGAAGGATCTGGGTTCTGCTTCGGAGTCACCACAGCTATCCGTAAAGCAGAAGAAGAACTGGCAAAAGGAAACACTCTTTATTGTCTGGGAGACATTGTACACAACGGACAGGAATGTGAACGCCTAAAAAAAATGGGGCTTATCACAATAAACCACGAAGAGTTTGCCCAATTACACGATGCCAAAGTACTGTTGCGCGCACATGGAGAACCTCCTGAAACATACGCTATAGCCCGTACCAACAACATCGAGATCATTGACGCCACCTGTCCGGTAGTATTACGCCTCCAAAAGCGCATCAAACAGGAGTATGATAATGTTCCGGCAAGTCAAGACACACAAATCGTGATTTATGGCAAGAACGGTCATGCCGAAGTACTGGGGCTGGTAGGTCAAACTCATGGAAAAGCAATTGTCATAGAAACACCTGCTGAAGCTGCTCATCTGGACTTCACCAAAGACATACGCTTGTACTCCCAGACAACCAAGTCTTTGGAAGAATTCTGGCAAATCATAGAATATATCAAGGAGCATATCTCACCCGATGCCACTTTTGAATATTACGACACAATCTGCCGGCAAGTGGCCAACCGGATGCCTAACATCCGCAAATTTGCAGCAGCACATGATCTGATCTTTTTTGTCTGCGGACGAAAAAGCTCAAACGGAAAGATCTTATATCAAGAATGCAAAAAGATCAATCCGAATTCATACCTCATTGACCAGCCGGAAGAAATAGACCGGAACTTGCTCGAGGACGTCCGTTCCATCGGCATTTGTGGAGCGACTTCCACCCCCAAATGGTTGATGGAAGAATGTAAAAAAGCAATCTTAAACGAAAAATAGACCAATAAAAAATAGAAAATTATCGTTGTCCAACTGATAATTTGTTAACTTTGCGACATAAAAATATTAAAATGGGTATTTATGGGAACGATTAAAAGTATTGGTATTTTAACCTCTGGAGGAGATGCTCCGGGAATGAATGCTGCCATTCGTGCAGTCACACGTTCTGCCATCTATAACGGCTTGAAAGTATATGGCATTTATAGAGGTTACAAAGGATTGGTAACAGATGAAATTCAGGAATTCAAAAGCCAAAATGTTAGCAACATCATACAAATGGGAGGTACCATTCTGAAAACCGCCCGTTGCAAAGAATTCACGACACCCGAAGGACGGGCACAAGCTTACGAAAATATGAAAAAGCACGAGATTGATGCTTTGGTCATTATCGGCGGTGACGGTTCGTTGACCGGTGCACGTATCTTTGCTCAGGAATTTGATGTGCCTTGTATCGGTCTGCCCGGAACGATTGACAACGACCTGTATGGAACCGACACCACCATCGGCTATGATACAGCTTTGAACACAATTTTGGATGCAGTAGATAAAATCCGTGATACGGCAACTTCTCACGAACGCTTATTTTTTGTTGAAGTGATGGGACGTGATGCAGGTTTCCTGGCATTGAACGGCGCTATTGCCGCAGGTGCAGAAGCAGCTATTATTCCGGAATTCAGCACAGAAGTTGACCAATTGGAAGAATTCATCGAACATGGTTTCCGCAAATCCAAGAGCAGTAGCATCGTATTAGTAGCCGAAAGCGAACTGACCGGGGGTGCAATGCACTATGCCGAACGTGTGAAGAACGAATATCCGCAATACGATGTGCGTGTAACGATATTAGGACATTTACAACGTGGCGGACGCCCCACAGCGCATGACCGAATCATTGCCAGCCGTATGGGAGTGGCCAGCATCCAAGCACTATTGGAAGGACAACGTAATGTAATGATTGGTATTGATGATGATAAGATTGTTTATGTACCTTTCGCTAAAGCTATAAAGAACGACAAGCCTATAGACAGAGAATTGGTGAATGTACTTCACGAACTTTCTATCTAATTTCATCCACCACAGACAATAAAAAAAACGCAGATTTAATGAATAATCATAATCTGCGTTTTTTGTTTTGCCTGTTGGTAGCAAAACCTTATTTCAAGGTTGAGAAATAAGCATCCAATAACTTTTTGGCAGCAACAAACGAAGTCAGTTTGCCATTCAGCACCTCTTCCTCTTTTGCAGCCAACATAGAAATTATCTTTTCATTATTATAGAAACTATCACGCAAATGCTCGTTGATAGACTCATACATCCAATACTTGGCCTGTTCATTTCTGCGATATTCAAAATAACCATTCGCTTTCACAAAAGCGAAGTATTCATAGATCATATCCCAGATTTCTTTAATTCCAATACCATAAAAGCCGGAATACGTCATTACTTTAGGACTCCAGCCCGAATCAGGAGCAGGAAACAAATGTAAAGCATTGCGGAAATGACTGGCAGCCAGTTTTGCTTTCTCAATATTGCTGCCGTCGGCTTTATTGATAACAATTCCATCCGCCATTTCCATGATACCTCTCTTAATCCCCTGCAATTCATCACCAGTACCGGCCAGTTGGATCAGCAAAAAGAAATCCACCATAGAATGCACTGCCGTTTCGCTCTGCCCTACTCCAACCGTTTCAACAAAAATCTTATCAAAGCCCGCCGCCTCACAAAGTATGATCGTTTCACGAGTCTTACGAGCTACCCCTCCCAACGAACCTGCCGACGGACTAGGCCGTATAAAAGACTTCGGATGGACGGATAGTTTCTCCATGCGGGTCTTATCTCCCAAAATACTGCCTTTAGAACGCTCACTACTGGGATCAATAGCTAAAACAGCTAATTTTCCTCCCTTCTCAAGCACATGCAATCCAAATACATCAATAGATGTACTCTTGCCGGCACCGGGCACACCACTGATACCGATTCGCATAGAATTTCCGGAATAAGGCAGACACTTCTCTATCACTTCCTGGGCAATAGCCTGATGTTCCGGTTTTACACTCTCCACCAAAGTAACCGCCTGACTCAATACGGTCACATCACCTTTTACGATGCCTTCTACATATTCACCTACGGAAAACTCACGACGACGAGGTTTTTTACGTAGTTTCAAATAAGGATTCACAATAGATGGTTGCTCAATACCTTTGTTCACTGTCAATCCCTTATATTCTTCACTATTTTCAGGATGTTCCATAGCTATTTTTTTGAGGTTACTTTTACTTTAAATTCTTATCAATTTGATGGATTAATTTGAAAGACAAACGCTTATAGAAGTTTTAAAAAGTTTCGGGTAACGATTTGGAGATTGTGCCAATTTCAGTATTTTACAGCCTCTAACTTATGGAACAACCCTCTTTTGGATACAAAGATAGGAAAACTTTGGGTAATAACAAAGCCCGGGCTTGAGAAAGTCTGAGCTTTGCGCATAAAAAAGGCTGTGTCAGCGTTTTGACACAACCTCATGGGTAAACAAAACAAACAAATTAGCGGGTTTTATTCGTTCAGCCGGAAATATCCCATTCCACGGCTGTGGTATGAATCCGCTATGGGGCATATTGTTTGGGCAGTATATGATATTTGTATAATAAATGATTGTCGTCAGATTATAATTTGCAATATCCACATTAGGAGGTCATTCCGGGATACCTCCTGCCAGACCGTAAAAAGCGCTTCCTGCCTCTCGTTCCGTTCCGGCAACTTTAGATGATGCCATTTGAGAGTTTCCACGGAAATGCTCATTCCTTCCGGTTAAAATAATTATACGGAGCTGTTGCTTTTCCGTATCCGTACCGTGAAGGCACAGAGGCGGGCAATGGTTTCACGGTGGGTGACAAGAATAAGCGTCTTGTTACGCACCTGCCCTGAGAGGCGTTCCAGCAACAAGCGTTCCGTTTCTCCGTCCAGCGAAGAGGTCGGTTCATCCATCAACAGGATACTGCCGGGACGAAGCAAGCCGCGGGCAATGGCTATGCGTTGTGCCTGCCCTTCACTTAGGCCGGTTCCCTGTTCCCCGCAAAAGGTGTCCATTCCATCCGGCAAGGATTCTACGAAATCGGCGGCGGCTGCATGAAGGGCCGAACGCATTTCTGCATCCGTAGCCCCGGGGTTTCCCATCAGGAGGTTGTCGCGTATGGTGCCGCTGACAAGTGTATTGCCTTGGGGTACGTAAGAAAGGTTGCACCGGGTGAGCGGAGAAGAGACCACCTCTTTTTCCGCATTATAGAGTTTTACCCTGCCGCTGTCCGGCAACAGCAGGGCGAGAACCAGCCGTATGAGGGTACTCTTACCGGCCCCCGTTTCACCCACAACGGCTGTCAGGCTGCCCGGAATGAAATCATGGCTGAAATCATCCAGCACCTTACGCCTGCTTCCGGGATAGGCAAACGTCAGGTGCGTGATGCGGACTCCCGATACACCGTTCAGGCGGACGGGATTCCCCTGTAATTCCGGAGGTGTGGCGGAAAGCTCCGCCAACCGTTCCGCCGAAGTAGCAGCCTGAATGAATGCCGGAATCTGCCGGCTAAGGTTTACCACGGGATTCTGTATCTGCGAGACCAGCTGCAAGAAAGCAGTCATGGCCCCGAAAGTGACTGTCCCGTCATACAATCCGTACACTCCCCACAAGAAAACGGTGGCATAGCCTGTGGCGAACCCGGCCTGTACCATCCCACGCGAAAAGGCCGAATAGTTGGCACGCCGCATGGCTTCATGCTGCAAGCCCGATTGCAACGAGAAGAGTCGCCCGACAGCCTGTGGCGTATATTCCAGTGTACTTATCAACGTACGGTTTTGCAGGTTTTCCTGCAAATGGCTTTGTATGCGGCTGTCCGCCGTGCGAATATTGCGGGAGAGTAACCGCATCTTCCGTACATATCCCTTGCTGACAAGCAGGGCCACCGGCATGATAAAAACAATGATACCGGCCAGACGGGCGTCCATTTCCGAAAAAAGCCAAAGTGCGCCGGTCAACTGTGCCATCATGACCATGACGGCAGGGATACTCCGGCAAAATAGGCTTGTAACGGTATTTGTATCCTCGGCCATACGGTTGATAATGTCCCCTGTATGCAGGGCTTCACGTCCCGTCCAGCAGCTTCCCATCAGCCGTTCAAAAAGACGGTATCGCAGAGCATTACGCAAGCGGACCTCCGTCAGGCTACCCAGCCAACCGCCAGTCACGGACAACAATAGCCGGACTGCCAGGCATCCCACTATCAGCATGACCAGAGTACGCATGTTGCCATCCGAATGCCGGGTCGCCACATCAATCAGGCTTTTGCATACCCATATCGAAAAAAGGGATACACCGGCATGAAGCAATCCTATCACACCACGTAGCAGGATAGGAGAACGGTAGTTCACGGAGGCATTCCATAACCACTTGATGCAATCCCATATCCGCATATTTACCTTGTTATCCATCATCGTTCCGTTTTTCCGTTCCATCGTTCCCAACGGTGCCATATGGCCAGAATATAACGACGAAGGGGTAATAATTTCTTCCAAAACCGGACGTTCCTCTGTTCTTTTAAGGAATGGCAGGAAATGAACCGTCCGTTGCGTATGATTTTCTGCACGACGCCACATACATCCTCCGGGTGACATCGTTCTCGGCCACGCACATTTCCGTCACCCATCAGGACTATTTCATCCTTATTCATGTAATAAATGCGGTGCAGCACATAACGTTTCCCCTCCAAATGTGCCAGCACGATATCCCCCTCCTGTATGCATACGACCTTCTGCAACACCACGCAATCGCGTCCTCCGACAATAAAGGGGAACATACTGTTTCCTTTTGCGCGCAGTGTCACCGTATGCCCCTTGGAAAGCATGGACACCACATCATCAAACAATATATTGTTCGGTATAATCATTTTTTATAAATCATTAATGTCCTGTCCATTCATAAAACTTTCTATCCTGCCTTATGCAAACGTTTATGGTGTCAAAGACGATATATGGTAAAATGATGCCGACCAGTCACAGGCGGGCATCATTCTGCGGATGTATTACTCTCCAGTAAAAAAAGTCCGCTCTTTTCTAACATTTAGGGATGTTAGAGGGCTATTATGGTGAGATGAAATAGGATTATGATTCTTTTTCAGAGGGGATAGCCTGTGCCCTTTCCACAAAAGCACATAGGACCAAAGGTTTATTTTATGCCTGGCTATTCTTCCGGCCAGGGGCAGAAGTATGTTTTTAGTATTCGCAAACAAGTCACAATAGTAAAAATTCCTGTTTACCGAATACCCAGATTCTTTTTTACGGCCCCGTAGGGTGCGTCTTTCAGTATGACCGTTTTATGTTTGTCCAACAGGTACAGTGACGGCATGGCCCTCAGGTCATAAAGTGCATTTTCTGTCACCGTTTGTCGGTCATTGCCTATCAACCACTCCCCAGGCATATCGGCCAAGGAATTTCTCCATATGTCTTCGTCTCCTTCCGTATAGACAACCAGCACAGTCAGCTCTCCGGCGGCCACCTTTCCGGACAGTTTTCTGTCCGCTGCCATTTCTTTCAGTGTCTTGTGGCAGTTCGGACAATCGGGGTCATAGAAAACCAGCAGGAGAAATTCTCCTTTCACGTATGTCTTGTCCAAGGTGGCACGTGAACCGTCCGGTAGATAATAAACAAAGTTCTCGGCTTTCGCACCGGGGAGGTTACGTTCCAGTAATTTCAACTGGAATTCCAAAGAACTTTTCCCGGCTTCATCCAGCACCCTGCTGTCCAACATCCTTTGCAGATAAATGGAATAAAGGGGTTCGTTATAAAAAGGGGAATCCGGATGATACAGGTATTTTTCCATCCAGTTCATGAATTTACTGCGGGCGTATCCATGCTGCTCCATCTTCGTGCAGAAGTGGTCTATGCTTTCTGTTTTCCAGTTATCCTGTATGTTTTCCTGCGCCAGCAATGCCAGATAGTTGGCTACTCCCTGTTCCGATACTTCTTTGTCGTTTATCAGCAGAGAGTCGGAAAAGTCGAACCTGTTCCAATAATGCGTAAGCACATATTTGTTCCGTTCATCAGTCTGCTCCAGTACAGCAGGAATTTCCGGATATGGAAAAGTCGGCGTAACAGCTGCTTCCTGCTTTTGAGGCTCTTCTTTTTTCTGTCGGTCTGCAGGAGCCAGGCAAGAAGTCAGCAACAAACATGCAGCCGGAAACAATAATCTTTTCATTTTCATACTTATTTCTGCTATAAAAAAACATCGTTCAGGCTACAAGGAAGCATCCCCTGAAGAGGCAATTGCTTCACACGGTAGCCTGAACGATAAGAAAAAAAGAGGCATCAGAAGAAGTAGCTTACACCTAAGGTAACGGTCATCATACCTTCGCCGCGTCCGCCTTTTTCACCATCCATGCCGTCTTTCATCAATACGCCACGCACATCGAGATTCAGGTCCAGCCGGCTGTTCAGGTTATAGGAAGTCAGCAGGCCGAAGTTGCCGGAAACCCCATTGGCTTTAGGGCTTTCGCCCACATGCACCCAGCCGATGCCCACATAGGGGCTGGCGCTCCAGTCGCTCTCCCGTTTGCCGATGAGCTGTACCAGATTGAACATCACATCCGCATGGATATTGCTGATATTGAATTTCTGTTTCTCCAGCCAGTGGGGAGCGCCGCCTCCCTGTACCGGTGCGCCGGTGCCGTGGGCGGAATCCTCATATTTGTCTCCCGGATGTTTGGTAGCCCCTCGCTGCTGTAGTCCGCTGTACATCAGCCGTACTCCAATCCCCTTAGTGAACCATTTCCCGACAGCGATGTCCAAAGCCGGTGCAATACGGTCACCGAAATCAGCCTGTTTGTCGTGGTCACCAAAATATATCAGTCCACCGCCCCCTGCACTGACAAACCAGTTGTTCCGGAAGCGGCTGGTTTCCTCTGTTTGTTTGTCTGAACTGTATTTCACCTTTTCTTCTACGGTGGAGTTCTGTGCGGCCAGCGGAAGACTTACCGCAGCCAGCACAGCCAAGATTGCTAATTTTTTCATCTTTATAAATAGATTTTATGGGTTTTCATACTATTCCCCGCCCTCACAGCCCCGGTTTTGCTCCGTACCTTTCCCGGAGATTCTCCCAGTAGAGGTACCTCTGCACGGGAAAGCTACGGAGCAGTTCCTTGGGAGTCCCGGCCCGGATACAGTGAGGGGAGGGATTTTTTCAGCAGATTATGTTATTCATATTCATGAAGGTCTACGTCGCGTACACAACGGATTTTAAATCTTTGAAAACTTGTTTGAGCTGTGCTATTATCTGGTTTCCAAGTGGTTGTAATAAAATCCGGAGTACCTGTCTGAACGAAAAATAAAGCCTGACCTTCAGTTCTAGGATAAGTGGAACGTGCTGCTGTATAGTCTGTTAACTCCGAAGATTGTTCTACGGTACCATTTCTATAGTAACGGTGTATCAGAGACAATTCCCTCTGATTAGGAATACGCCATTGTCCAAGGTCGCTTTCATCTGTTGCCTCAGAATAATGACGCTGACACACATCACCTGTACGAACTTCGTTATAACTAAATGTATTTTTTATACTCCCATCATTCATATAACTCAAGTCCTTATCAGCAAACTGGAATGCCTCCGGTAATTTGTTTTCAGTGCTAAGATAATCATGCGGATTATACTCTCCTTTTTGAGACAATGCTGTACGAATTGTGTTTTCTCCCATATCATGCATGTGGATGATATGATTATCTTCATCATAGTCAACTATTGAGGCAGAAACTTCATTGTCTACTTTACCAAACTCACCAATCGTACGGATACAACGCACACGTTGTTTTCCATCCGGAGCATCGTTATTTTTATATTTTCCTGTAGCACTGCCCTCCAAAGCCCACCATGTGCGGAACGTACTATTGGTACTGGTAAAATAGGTAGCTGTGTTATTGAACTTCACCTGATCGCTTAAAGCAGAAGCCCCATACCAGAAAGCCATACACTCGTCAACAGCCGGCAGATACCATTTCATCTCCTGCACATCGATCATTCCGTCACCATCCTCATCCCGATTTCTAGCAAAACATTGATACAATCCAACATTATACTTATCTACCATAGCCTTTATTTTAAGCTCATCACTTTCTTTTGCATTGCTTTCAAAATGACCATTTTGAGACACATTTACATACACATCCCATCTAAGGTTAGGTTCCTGTACATTGTACCCATCCAACTGCTCCCATAAGTTTCTCCAGCCCCAATTTGGACGAGGAGCATTGTTGGAATCATAATTTGGCTCGCCCCCGCCATATTCTGTTGTAGAAAGCACGGCATCTTCAGTTTCCTCATAGGTCTCTGCACCAAACGGACGGGTTACACTACCGTCCAAAACAAAGATGCTCTGTATGGACTTCTGATTAATGGCAAAGATAGGGCTTTCGGTATACGTACTTTCTTTATCGGGACTCTGATAGGTTAAAGTAGACAAGGCCAAACGACGATCCGGCGCATTGATAAATTTAGCCAATTCCAATCCATCATCATAATAATACTCATCTACATAAGCCGTTACATACAAGCTGCCATCGTCCGCTTCTATAAAATGCCAGCCACCTGCAGGCGCTTGTGCACCACCTACATAGTCATTGATTTCATTCATCAATCCATAAATATCAACAAGAGCTGTAGCAGCATTTTCCGGATAAGGCTTAAAAGCTGTCGTGCTTTCAGGTGCTCCAAATTTCACCCACTCCAAATATTGTTTCTCTATATTGGGGTCTGGTTCTGCATTATCTTGAACCTGCTGTGTATAGGTACCATAAGGGGTTACTGCTAAAAAACTGTAAGTTTCAAACTTATTTTTATCAAGTTTCAGCATGACTGTTTCAAAATGAGCATCCAGATAATAGACATTATTTGTGGTTTTCATAATATCCCCTTCGGCACCCGGCTGTTTCTCATTGCCTGTTTTAGCCTCCACAATGATACTGTTCACTCCGTTCACGGTAATGTTATACTTATACTTGGTATTACGACGCACCGTAAAGTTATCAACTGATCCTGTAGTAGAAAAATCTCCCAAATGAATGGTATAGGCCACCGCACCTTGTACTTCCTCTTCAGGATTAGAGCCATCAGAGCCATCACCACCTTGCCGACCCTTGTAATTACCTCTTACGATGACATACGTACCCTTTTCTGGAGCATTCACGAATTCTTTTTCTGTATTTTTCTTTTCACGATCCGCATAACTAGTGATGATTACCTCAGCCTTCTGTACATTTTCCAACATATAAAAAAAGAAGTTGCAATCTGCGCCCTCTGGTTTAGGGGCTAACTGGATAGGTGCTTTAGTACTGTTGAATGCACTATCACTAATAGCCCCTTTATAAGCTAAATTAGCTCCAGGAGTAGCTTCGCCTTCCCAGCCTTCCCGCTCTATCAGCGTAGAAGAGCGGGAATAATTATGGATTTCATACTCTGTTGGCACAAATTCCGCACCAGTACCATTTTCAAAATTGAAAATAATCTTGGCTGTAATACGCTTCAAATGGAAATCGTCGAATTTATTGTCACCCGGCTGTAGCTCCACCTTTTCTTTGCCGTTGGGTCCTTCATACTTTCCGGTGAGCAGCAAGGCCGTCTCATTCAAATCTATCAAGTTGTTTGTTTTCAGCACACAATAGTCTTCCAGTTGTGCCTTATCCATCTTCTTGACCTCATTCAAATCTACCGTGCAGAAACCCTTGTTCCAGTTGGCTAGGGCATATACCCAATATTCACCGCTCATGATGCCGGCCTGTGTCATCTGTTCTGCCGTAACCTTGAAAGAATAGAAATAGTTGGTAGTACTTCCTTGCTGTTGCTTATACAGGCTATCGGTCGGAATTTCAAGCACATACGGCGTGCTGCTCTCATACTTATAGAAGAGCAAGGCCAGATTTTCCACATTGGTTTCCACCTCATCAGTAGCACGGGTATTGGTCTGCACATCTGAAGTTTTCGGAACAAGCATCTTTACATTCAGCGAAACCGGCAGTCCTTCTTCTACCCGGTTTACGATGTCATCATCCTTACATGCCGTAAACAGCAGGCACATAAGCAAAGGAATGATTCCCCATTGTATTCTTTTCATTGTATATTCGTTTTTAAATGATTAGTCAAATGTTATCTCATTATTCTCTATCGAGATGTACTCTTCCACCTCCACAGCATCGTTCTCAGAACTTTGATCTCCTGTCACCGGCTCAGAAGCGCAGAAACCGCCTTCCGTCTCCACCGCTGTCTTTTTAGTCTGGGGGGACTCATATTCTTTCACGGGAAAATCTTCCCGTATCATTTCTACTGTGCCCTTCTCGTCTAAAGAAGCGGCCTTCTTTTCTTCCAATTGTTTCATATTACTGTTCTTTTTAAGTAAAACATTATGTAAGTTATCTCTTTCTTTTCCTTTCTCGATCACCGTATCCATAGCCGTAGCCGTATCCATAGCCGTAGCCGTAACCATGCCGTTTGGGATTGGTACCGTTCAGCACCAGTGCCATATTCTTCAGTTTCTTCTCTTCATATAGTTTCTCTATGTCGGGCAGTTGGCGACGGTCTAACCGGCCGGCACGCACCACAAAAAGAGTCAGGTCGGCAATACGGTTGGCAATCATGGCATCGGCAATGATGCCTATCGGCACGTTGTCCACAACAATATAGTCGTAATGTTTACGGAGTTCCACTATCAGTTCATCCAGACGGTCGTCCATCAGCAGCTCTGCCGGATTGGGTGCAGACACTCCCGAAGCGATAAAGTCGAACCTGTCTGTATGTTGGATAATATCCTCTACACGGATAGAGCTGTCTGCCAGATAATTGGTCACACCTGTCTTGGAGTGTCTGAAGTGGCGGCTGAGTGTACCCTTACGAATATCCAAATCTACTATGACGACACGCTTCCTGGCATACACAAGGCTCACGGCGAGGTTTCGGGAGATAAAGGTTTTTCCGGCTCCTTCATTGAAAGAGGTAAAGGTAATTACCTGCATGGTCTTCTCTTTCTTTCCCATGAATGTCATGTTGGTACGCAGGATGCGGAACGCTTCTGATACAATGTCGTCTCCATGTTCGTTCACTACCGTTACTTCCCGATTCCCTTTTTGTGCTTTGGTAACCTCCCGGTTGAACGGTATCTCTCCCAAATAGGGCACACTGATTACTCCCTCGATGTCCTTGCGTCCATGCACCCGTGTATCCATAAAGAGGATTAGCAGGAAGACTGTTCCGGGACAGGCAATGCCCAGTAGCACACCCAGCAGAAGAATCTGATTCCTTCGGGGAGAAACTGGTGCATTGCCTCCCTCTGCACTGTCTATCACACGGGCATTATTATCTGCCATTGCCTGCGACAGGGCATTCTCTTCACGGCGGTTCAGCAGGAAGAGGTACAGTGCCTCCTTGATTTTTTGCTGTCGCTCAATGGAGAGTATCTCACGCTCTTTCGTAGGAATGGAAGCTACACGGCTCTGCGCCTGTATCTCCCGGCTCTGTGCGTCACGACGTTTCACATCAAGGCTCACAATCATGTTATCCACCGCACGGATGATGCTTTGCTTCATGGAGCGCAGCGAATTGTTCAGCTCTTCCACCACCGGATTCCGGTCACTACTGTCATCCGTCAGCTTGTCACGGCGCAGCTTCAATGTGTTGTACTGGTTGATAGAGCTTTCGATATTCATGTCACTGATACCGGTGTTCGAGGGTATCAGATCCACTTCCTTATTAGGGTCTGTCAGATAGTCCTTGATGTATCGGGCAAGGCGGAGCTGTGTCTCCAGCTCCAATGCATCAGCATTGTACTTCTGAGATTCGCTCATATACATGCTGGCCGACGAAGAGACACTCACCATACGGTTCTCGCGCTTGAAACTCTCCAGGTCGCTCTCCACATCGCCCAGTTCCCGTCCGATGATAATCAGGCGTTCGTTGATGAAGTCGGCCGTATTCACCGCCACCTGATTCTTGTCCTTTATGGCTTCCTCATTGTATACGGTTATCAGCATATTGAGCATGTCCTCGGCACGTACCGGAGAATTGTCCTTCAGCGAAAGTTTCAGGATGGAAGATTCATCCTCTTCCTGCCTGATGCCCAGTGCGCCCTGATAAGATGCGGCTACGGCATCCAATGCCATTTTCCGCACCTCTATCGGCTGCCCCATCCACGATTGGCTGTAGAAATGGGTCGGTGTCACTACCACACGTCCCTCCGCTAAGGGAATGGTATCATGGATAGATACCGTAAGGGGCTTGTTCTCTTCTTCGCCGTTGAAATGCGATAGCACAACGTGTTCTTTATCTTTCGGCGTCACGGTAAACGACACCTCACGGTTAGGTAGCACATCGAAGAAACTGACGGTCACTGGCGACTTGGTGTAGAGTTCATTGTACCGCAAACCGTCTTTCACTTGATAGCTTACATCGGCGTGTACCCGTTTCACCACCTCACGCATCAGTTTCTTCGAGCGGAATTGAAGGATTTCATTTGCTACATTGACTTTATTGATGAAATTGTCATAGCGGTCAAGCCCAGCCGTAGTCGTTTTATTGGAAGGGTCCTTGATGATAACAGTGGCCGACCGGAAATAAACCAGCGGAGAGCTGGCATACCATACATAAGCCAATCCCCCGAACACCAGCACGGACAGCACGAACCACTTCCACTTGGAAGCAAGGTAGAGCAACAAGTCCACCACATTAAGTCCCTGCTCGTTCTTGCCGGTTGATAGATTTTTTGTTTGCATACGATTTATCTTATAAGAATGTTTTCTTTTTATTTAAGCACCCAGAAGATAGAAGTCACAAGACTTGCGATAGAGACAAAGAAAGAGGCATACTGCCACCCCCTGTCTTCTTTGTCTTTCTTCTTATACTTAGGCTCCACATACACAATATCGTTTTGCTGGAGATAATAGGCCGGGGATTCGAATATCTCCATATCGCGCAAATCGTGGGTGTACATCCTGCGTTCGCCGTTCTGCTCACGGATGACGGTCACACGGTCAATCCTCGCTTTGGGGGTCAGGTCGCCGGCTTTGGCTATAGCGTCGATCAGCGTGATGCGGTCTCCTTCCACACTGAACGTACCGGTACGTTCAACGGCTCCTAATATCGTGTACTTGAAATTCAGAAATTCAATTGTCACCAATGGGTCCTTGATATAATTGCCTTCTTGAATTTGTTTCTTTATCAGTTCTGTAACCTGACTCACCGTCATTCCTTCCACATAGAGCTTGCCTAATATGGGAAAGTCTATTTGACCGTTCACATCTACACGATACCCTTTCTCGCGTACATTGGTTGTCCCGCCCGTCGCATCTACATTTCCTGCGGCATCCAACCGGAAAACACCTCCTTGCATATTGAAAGGAATAGCCAGTTCCGGGTTTTTACTGCTCACGGTAATCCCCAGACGGTCATCTCTGTGGATTACTGCCTCATGTTTAAGTGTTGTGGGATAATCAAGGCCGGGTCTCATGTCCTGCAAATAGACGAAATTCTTGCGTGAGGCACAAGAGGCCACCAACAGCGCAACCGCCATCCAACTGATAAAAATCAATCCTTTTTTCATAATGATATGTTCTATTTTTTAGTTCCTGAATTTATGTGCATGATTCCCTGCCTTCATCATGCGGCAAGAAATCCTGTATGTTATATTCTCTTTTTCAACTTTCAATTCCCGATTTACATAGCTGTGCAGCCTCCCGGTTGGGCAGGCACTCCAATACTCCCACCGGCACACGGCCGGTCAATGCTATCAATGTGTCACACAGTTTTTTATGCAACGATTCGGCCTGGGGGAATACTGCACATCCCGGCAGTACGGTGATAAAAGCATCCACCTCTTCCTGCCGTATGAAACGGTTGTGGGGAGCCTGGACAAGACGTACGATACCTCTTACCGGGAATCGCTGATTGCGGTAGCAGGCTGTCTTGCCGCTCCACGGCGTGCCATAGACCATGACACCCTCTTCTTCAATGCGGACTACAGGGTTGTCGTCGTTCAGCAGTTCGCAACCGGGAAATAGCCCAATCCATAAAGAGGCGTGCGTGCTTTTCCCTGTTCCGCTATTTCCCATAAAGAGGTAGCCTTTTCCGTCCAAGGCCACTACGGAGGCATGAAGGGCGATTCCGTTTCTATATAGAATTGCTTGCGAATACACCAGACGGAGTAAAAGGCTGAGTATCTCGCCTGCATGCCGTTCATTCCAATGTATCACGGCAGTCACAAGGGTAAAGGGCGGATTGGCTCGTAAGCCATGTGTCACTTCACTCTTTCCGCATTGGCACTCTATCTGAAATCCATGGGTGGTTTGAACGATGCGTGTGCATCCCCATTCGTTTTTTGCTTCTTCCAACACGGTGACAACTTCCGCCGCTTGAAAGAAACAGGTTAGGGCGATGAACTTGAATAGCACTTCCTCTTCTCCCGGTCTTTCACATCGGAACGGGCGGAACGAAGGCAACAGTAAATCAATATCTTGTTCCGGAGGCACACAGAGGCAGAATACCTGCCCTGCTACCCGATAATAATATTCTTTCAACATATATCTTTCTGACGATTTCAAAGAAGACAGTCTCCGACAATCCCCGCCTTACTTATTTTTCTTTTCCCAATCTTCTTTTTCAAAGAAAATTAAAACAGCTTCTTATTGGTGGGTTGTCCGGCCAGCAAAGAGGTAAAGGTCCAAAGGGCCTCTTTAGGAGCGTAGGCTAAGGAAAAGCGTGCATGGCGCAGAAAAGAATAAGAAGTATGCGCCTTACGTTTCCAAAAGGGCTGTGAGGCATGGCTTCGCCCGATAAGGTGCTGCCCGAAATTGCCGCCTTGCAGTACCATTTCCTGTAGTGCCCGAACGCACAAAGGCTTTTCTTGATAAGGCAGGCGTGTTGCGTCCAATCCGATGTGTTCGGTAAGGAAGCTGTGCAACAGACGGCTCCAGCGCAGAATACCCGTTTTACGGTATAGTGTTTTCAGTTCACTCCCGGTTATTACATCGGATAAGCTATGATAAGCACGTGCCATGTCACAGAACTGCCGCAAACCGATACCCCAACCGAAAGAATGTTTCATAATGTGGGTGTTCAGCAGCAGCAAATTCAACATTGGAGAAGGTACACGGATTTCAAAGTCATGCCCGGACGCTATGCAGGCGGTCCTATACCCTTGTGAAACCTCCAGTTTTTTCAGATACGGCTGCACAAAGGGATTGGCAATATCCAGCAGGCGGGGATGATGTTCCACCTCAATGCCTTTCCACACATAGCAACGGCTCCCGTCTGCCTCCTGTCTCATCGCTTTTCCCAGCCTTTTAATCAATTCAAAGGCGCAATCACCTTCTTGTGCTGTCTGAAAGTAGAAGTCGATGTCTCCGCATTCCCTTACAAGTGGATTTTCGTACAAGAGTGCGATTCCCTGCCCTTTTTGCAAGACAGGATTCAACCCGTTTTCCCGGAACAAACGGTATAGTTCCTCCAATGTCCGGTTCATCCGTCTGTTCTTTCGCTCGATGCTGTCGGTCTCTGCGACCCAACGGAACAACAGTTTTTCTGGAGGAAGCAATCGTTCGGGCAGTTTGCATATCCCTTGATATACAATACCTGTCACGGTCTGTTGTCGTGCCAACCGATACACGTATTCCCAGCTGTTAGCGGACAACGGGAAAAGAGACAGATTTTCCGGCTCTTTTTCCCATAATCCGGCTTTCAATAAAATAAATAGAACAGTAATTTCCTTATTGGTAGGTTTCTTCACGTTTCTTCCTGCTCAAAAAATGTAAGTCAGTCTTACGGTATCAGGCTATTTTATCAGTCCGAACTCTTTCCACTGCTTCAGTTGTCGGGCGGTGTCGTTCAGCGTGATCTCTGTGCTGACCCTATATCTCTCAGCCAGCCATTCGGCAAGTTCCGGCAAAGAGAATGCCCCCTCATGAATACGTTGCCACAGTGCGGCGGCACTATGATTCAGACTGAACACATTGGTCATATTGACATGGTCCGCACAGGTTTCCACAATCATGTAACGACTGCCCACTCTACGGAGTAGCAAATCTTTTTGAGGTTGTATGATGCCTTCCACCATAATCTTATTAGTTTGTTTCATAAGCAATGGCATACTTAAAATTTCTTCCCGGTCAGAATGTGGAATACGGTCAGAAAAACAATTTGGGTATCCAACCATAGCGAACGGTTGTTGAGGTAATCCAAGTCCATCCGAAGCCTTTCCAGCATTTTTTCCATTGTGTCGGTATATCCGTTATAGAGAGTGGCGGCAGAGAACAATCCCGGACGTAATTGATACAACAACACGTAATCGGGATTGATAGACTTGATTTTTTCCACAAAGAACTCTCGCTCCGGGCGTGGGCCTACAAAACTCATCTCTCCTTTAAGCACATTCCACAATTGTGGCAACTCATCCAAATGGTGTTCACGAAGGAACTTGCCGATACGTGTCAGCCGCTTGTCACCTTTCTGGCAAAGTACAGGTTTACCGTCCGCTTCGGCTTGCATACTCATGGAGCGGAACTTATAGAGTGTAAACAGTTTGCCGTGATGCCCCACACGTTCCTGTTTGAATATGGCGGTTCCACCGTCTTCCCACTTGATTAGAAGATAAATCACCACAAATACGGGTGAGAGTACAAGAATCCCCAACAAACTTCCTGCCATATCGAAACAGCGCTTCATGACACAGGCTGAAGGCGACATGGATTTACCGGATTCCACTCTACGCATACTCGCTTCTTCTGTCATTACTTTAATACTTTTTCCCATCACATATCCTTTCATAAATATCCACACATGATTCAATCATTTTATCTCTCGTGAAAATGTCGTGATAGCGTTGTGCCGCACGTTGGGAATATCCGTTATAGGTTACTTGGTCATTCAAAATGGCTTGAATGGCCAATGCCAATTCTTTGGCATTTTCGGGTACTACGTTCAAGCCCGACACACCGTGGGCATTCACCCATGCCACACCCGATTGGGGAATAGTAGTGGCCACTATCGGCTTTCCGCAAGACATCGCTTCGATTTGCACGATACCGAAAGCCTCCGTTTTCTGTACGCTGCTCAAGCAGAACAGCTCACAAGCTCCGTAATAGGCAGGTAAATCCCCGTCGCTGACCCTACCGAGCAGCACCACTTTCCCTTCCAATCCCAGCATCTTGATTTTTTCGTCCAGTTCCGCTTTCAACGGCCCCGTTCCACCTATCAGCAATACATAATCATCATCCAGAAATCGGGCTGCTTCAATCAGGTATTCATATCCTTTGTAGGCAACCAGTCTTCCTAAAGAGAAAACAATCTTCTTGCAGGGGTATTTCTCCCGAATGGCGGCAACTCTTTCAGCCTGCGGACGCATCGGCTCTACTCCGATAGGCAGGCAGCGGGTCTTTCCTTGCACCGATTGCAGGCAAGGAGACTCTGCCAGATAGACGGGAGAGGTGCCGAGTATCAGGTCGGCCCGTTTCAGCAACCATTCCTGTAACGGTTGATAGAATTTCAGCAACACTTTTTGCTTCTGTATGTCACTGTGCCAGTGGAGCACCACCTTCCCTTTATAACCGGAAAGGAACAAGGCAATACAAGCCATTGGGTCAGGATGATGCACATGGATGATGTCATAGTTCCGGCACTCCTTTTTCAAGGTGTGAATCATGGAAGGAGAAATCATTGTAGCAGCAACTTTCCACAGTGTCCGGCAACAAATCAGTCGGGCGTTTCCACCAAGATGAATGGTACGGCTTCCTTTTTCACCGTCGGCACACATCATGTCGCATATCACCTTGTGGGAAAATCGTTCGGCAAAACCGGTGGTCAGGTCATACATGACTTTCTCCACCCCTCCTTTGATAGGATAGAATTTTCCCAACTGCAATACTCGCAATCTTTTTTCTTTCATGGTTTAGTTTGTTCATTTGCTATTTTCTTGCTTTACCAATTCCTCGTGCCGGCGGATTATGTCGGGATAGTTTCTGCGTATATAGCCCCCGACACTGTTATAGGTCAGCCCCAATCGTTAGGCTATGGATTTTAGGTTCTCGGTTGTGGTCTCATACAGGTGCACCGCTTCGCTATACTTCTCTTCGCTGGCACGGGAGACGAGTTTGTCGTCCGCATTGCGTTTCATGCCTAGGTATTGGGCCAGTTCCGGCTCATATTTATGTATGTATTGGCGGAACGCTTCGGGATGAAAACCGAACTCGACCGCTATTTGGGTCAAAGGGCATAGCTCCTCTTTGAGGCGTCGGATCGCTTCGGCGTATTTATGGGCTACCGTTTTCATCCGGCATCTGGCTTTCCGCAAATCTATGTCCTCGCTTATCTCACCGGTAATCCCTGCACGTTCGAGCACCAGTTCCTTATGCCATTTGTGCAAGTAAAACCGGAACCCTTGTGGAGGTACACCGGTTTGGGCTACAATGTCTTTCTCTGTCATGGTGGTGTCCCGGTATAGGGCAAGTGCTTCGGCATACTTCCGCTCTGTTTGAGGCAATGTTTCATACTTTCGGCCGTTTCCGGTCTGTACGCCACGGACTTTTCGGTTTATATTTTTGGCCTGTTTGCGCACTTCCATTTTTTGCCGGAGTATCTCTTTGTGGTAGAAACGCAAAAATTGGGAAAAACCTTTTTCCGACCCACGGCAGGTTTCGGCCACTTGGGGTATGGTCATGTCCGTAGTCCGGTAAAGCTCCACCGCTTCGGCATATTGTTCTATGCTCGTTTTGCGTGCGCCACGGTGGATATTGTCATTCAGCCCCAGCCGTCTGCGTATCTTCTCCCGGCGAATGGGAATATCCTCATAATGTATGCGCATGAAATTGGCAAGAGCCGTACCGTCAAGGTTGAATTTACGTGCCACTTGCGATACGTTCAATTCAATGAACTCCATGGAATCACACGCCATTACCGCCTCCTTATACTTTTCGTGGGCTGTCACACTCTGCTTGCCGGCAGAAATAATTTTCACATCCCGTGCATCTTTCCCCTCAGTAGAGAGTTTATAGCGACGTAAAACCAATTCACGCCAATGGTGGCGCAAGTAGTTTCCCAATGCTTTTGCGTTGAAACCGCATTCGGCTGCAATTTCACACAAAGGGCGTTCGGTATCGGCATAAAGAGCCACTGCCTTTTCGTATTTCTGATGAAGGGCATGGCGTCGCTTCAGTATGGCGATTTCCCGTGCCGTAAGCGTCGGATTGGACAGCAGGCTTGTGAAATGAATAGGCTGTAGAGCGTTCATGGAAAACATTATCTAGTGTTTGTCCGTTGAATCAGTTGGTCGTATAATGCGAGGTAGTCGGCATACCGTTCCTCTTTGCGGAAGTGAGCCAAAGCATAATTGCGGCACGGTTGGGCATAATAGCCTTTTCCTCTGCTTTCTATCGTGCGTACAGCTTCCAGCACCCCGTTCAGGTCTCCCTGTTCCACCACCATTCCGGTAGAAGGGGTAATTGTCTCTATGCTTCCTCCTGTGCGGTAAGTCACCACCGGAGTTCCGCAGGCAATGGCTTCCATGTTCACGGTAGGATAATTATCCTGCCAGGTAGGATTGACAAAGACATCTGCTGCCGAGTATAATTGGGCCAGCTGCTCTATATTCCCGGTTCGGGCGATTCCTATTATATTTTTGGGCAGCAGCCTCTGTTCTTTCGGTTTCACACCCACCAGCACGATGACCTCATCTTCCCGGAGCATTGCGGCAAGCCGGATGAAATCTTCCAGTCCTTTTTCTTTGCTCCAGATACTTGCCACGCCCAGCAACACATGCCTATCGTCCAAGCCATAGCGCATCCGTATTTCAGAGGTATCATACCCCCTGAACACATTGGTGTCGATACCATTATGAATCACCTGAAAATGATATCCACTGAAAAAAGATTGCTGCATCTCTCCCTTTATCCACTCCGACACCGGCACAAGCGTCAGTCTGTCCGGAGAGATCGAAGTAAATGCCGCTCTCTTATCCCTGTAGTTCTGTCGGCTACGGTCAAACAGCCAACTGGCTGGAAACTCCCTGCGTTGCGGGCAAGCGTGACATCCACTCTTCCAACGGTCACACCCCACGTATGAATAGCAATAGCAGTGCCCAGTGTACAGCCAACAATCGTGAATGGTCCACACCACCGGAATGTCACAGTTTGCCAGAAAATCAAACAACACCTTGTAATTCAGGAAGTAGCCATGAATGTTGTGAATATGAATCACATCTGGCTGCAACACTTCTATCCGCTTCACCAATGTCCTGGTGGCACTACCCGATGCCAGTCCATGCCTGTCGAAAAGCCGGGTCTGCACTCCATGCCAAGCCACGCTGCATCGGTTTCCCACCGGCAGCAGTTTCGACTTGCATGGCTTGATGCCATCGCGGCCGTAACTATATGCCAAGTAGCTCTCCCATCCATTCTGCATGGCCAATTCGCCAATCTCCTGCATGATGCGTCCGGTGGAAGTGTTCACCCTCACCACTGGGTTTATCTGTACCAGCCTTTTCATTTTTCCATCAAAGAAGAGAAGAGTTTCACCCATTGCCCCATCACCACCTCTTCCGAATAAGTGTCCACCACTTTCTGGGCATTCTGCGAAAGCATTTTCCGGTAATCCGCATCCTCCATCAGCCTCATCATGGCTGCCGCCATCCCCTCAATATCCCCATTGCTTACCAGCAATCCATTTTCTCCATGCTTTATAATATCTTTAGGACCACACTTGCAATCGAACGACACCACAGGAAGCCCACAAGCCATTGCCTCAATCATCACCATCGGAAAACCCTCGTAATTGGAACTCATCACCAGCAGAGAACTTTGCGCATACTCTGCTGCAATGTCTTTAGTTGGGGAATGGATATGTGCATTCGCTTGCAGGCCTTTGTCGTCTATCATTTGCAGTAACATGTCCCGCCATTCTCCCTGACCAAAAATATCCAACCGCCAATCTGCAAATTTTGCAGTATGCTGCACCATTTTCCAAGCCCGAATCAATCGGTCAAACCCCTTCTGATAATCCAATCGTCCAACGGCTATCACCCTTCTACTCGAAACATCCGAATAACGCTTCCCGATAAATAGAGCTGCATTAGGTATTACCTCAATGTTGTGCAAGCCCCCCCAATACCCTTTGTCTTCATGAGTCAGCACAACGAATTTATCAAACCTGCTGACAATCTTTTCATCTTGCTTCGTCCTCCACCCATCTATCAGTCCCAACAGACCACTACGACCATACTGCAAACGGAAAAACTTGCAGTAGTGCAGTTCCAACACTTTCTTGCTGCCATCCTTAATAGATGGAATAAATGAAGATTCCGATGGATAAAGCGACACTACAATGTCCGGTTTCTCTTTTTGAAACAATGCAGTCAGTTTTCGTTTATGCACTCTTCTCTTGCACAGATATCCGATTATCTTTTTCCACACCCCTTTGTCATTATCCTCCGAATAGTTGATTCCTAGGTCTATCATGTGCACTTTCACCGGAAACGGATAAAAAGAGGGGCGTTGACGCTGGTCAGTAGTGACCACAGAGATCTCCCAGCCCGGAAGTTGCGAAAAATAGGCCACCTTGTTCAGGAGAACCCGCTCCATCCCACCGGGGTTATACGTAGAATGAATACAATAGATGATTTTCACAAATACTATTGACAGAATAAAATCCCTCTTTGTTATAAAAATCAGAGCTGAGAATCTATTTTTATAGAATTATTCTCTTTATTATAACTTAATGCCAGAAAAAGAGCAAAAACTAAAAACAGATCTGTAGAAACCTTAAGCCAAATCACAAAATTCAACAATAATATTATTAAAAATAATCCTCGATATTCCATAAAATAATTCATACACACTTTACAACTTTTACACATAAAGGCACAAAACAGTATTAATCCAAACAATCCAAAATAAAATATAAAGCGTAAATATCCCACATCTGTATTTTGATAATACCCATGCCAGTCAATTCCTGTATAATATGGCTCAGTATCAAAAGGATTATTTAAATAACCATCTCCTAAAAACCAAGTTTTCAAATTATCCGGAAATATATACATACCTTTCAGTATTTCATTTGAATGAACTTCCCATTTACCTTTTTCCACTAAGCTAAAAAAGCCCTCAAATCCAAAATAAAAATGTTTCTGAAAAGAAAGATTTGTCGCATATTCATAAGCAATAACAGGCATAAATATTAATATAATGAACAACAACCACATAAAGATATATCTTATATTACTTGCCAATCGAAACATATACACCTTCGATACATATACTAAATAACACAATGATATTAGTAAACCTACAGTAGTAGTACGAGAGATCATGTTTCCAGCCACTGAAATAATGATAAAAGCTAACATATATAATCCTATATATACTTTCTTATCCGCAGTAACATTCATGACCACTTGATAAATAAGCATTATTAATACTGCGGCAAAACGAGTTCCAGCAACATCTAATCCTGCACCAATACCAGCTAAACGCTTTTGCTCCATATCAATACTATAAAATGAACTTACCAATAATTTTAATGGCCGAAACATATCTAGTGACAATGCCACTAAACATTGAACCACACAAACAACAATTAAATAATTAATGACTAATTGTATGGTAACCTCACCGTGCAACTTTCTAATCATCAAAATCACCAAATAAGCAGCAGCTATCCAAACCCACATAGAAATAATATAAGTTGCATAAGTGTAATCATACGTATCATTAAAAACTGCTGCAAAGAAACTTATAAGTGAAACAACTCCCGACAATAACGATAATTCAAAAAAATCGCGATTAATTATTGAGCTACGCTTACATGCTAACTGAGCTATTAATACACATAAACTAATTCCCGCCATTGCCATCTTCGTATTAATACCTGGCAAAAAAGTAAATTCAAAAGGGAAAAAATAGAAACTGGTCAGTATGGCAAGTAATACCATTCCGATTACCCTAAACATCCACATAATTACTTATCGATAAATTAGCCCATACAACACTTGATGCACACACTTATAATACAACCATATCACCCAAAACTGGCGTTTCCAAGCCAGCCATTGCAAACCACGGCTACGCAATGACAATTGTTTATTCTGCAAAATATATTTATTAGCTTCCGGATACCAAGAGTACCACAATTTATATTTGGAAAAATCATCCGTAATCAAAAAAGGAAATTTTACATCCAATTGAAAAAAAGCCATTTCCTTTTTCAAACGATCACCAAACAGAAATTGCAAATCGTCCAATAACGCCGATACATTATGCTGTAGTTCTTTCAAATGCCGACTTGAATAAGTCTTGCTAAAAGCTCCGGTGTTAAGTTGCACATAGTGATAAAAAGCCTCCGGCAAATACACTACATTATTGGCATGTGCGAAAAGGCGCATAATAGTCATGTCTTCTCCCATTCCATAGCCTGCGGGAAACTCTATCCGGTTCTCCACATACAACGTTCTGCGCACCAACTTATTCCATACGTTAAACTTCATAGCCCCACTCAGCATCCCTTTCAGCGCATCCAGTGGAGTTGCATACTCCGGTTGTTTCATATAACGTTCGTTCTTTGCAAACGACAGCCACCAGTCGCACCATACAATATCCGCATTACACTCTTTGGCCTTATTATAAAGCAACCTCAGCATATCAGGCTCCATAAAGTCGTCACTGTCACAATGAAAGATGTATTCTCCTTTGGCTACCGCCAACCCACTGTTACGTGCAGCCGGTAAACCCCTGTTTTTTTCATGCGCAATCAGCCGAATATCATTCTTTCTATCAGGATATTGTCCAATGACTTGCTTTAGTAAGAAAATGCTATCATCCGGCGTAGCATCATCTACAAAAATGTATTCAACATCATTCAGTGTTTGCTCCATTAAAGAAGTAACACACCGAACTATAAAACGTTCTACATTGTAAATAGGTGTAATAACAGAAACTTTCATAAAAACTCCCAAATATCTAAATTCTCATTAGTAAATTTGCGAGCAAACCAACATTCAGACTCTTTCATCCTCAAAAGATCAGCCTTAGTCAGAGGAAGCAATGCCCCATTTTTCCAAGGAATATATCGTTTACACCCAACAAATTCATCAGTAACAGAATAAATTTTTCCTCGAAAATCAGAATTCCAACAAAGCGTTTGCATAATTAACTCGTCAGGACAATATGTATGCGAAAAATTTTTACGCAATTCATCCTTATTAGAAATCACAAAAATGCCAAAATCAGATGTAAAACTACACCATTGAGCCCCCTTTTTCACTTCCATTTTTGTACGACGATAACAACAAATACTCTGTAACCGCGCAAACAAAGCCCGTAATGTTTTCTTGAAAAAATTTGCATTTTGGAATTCACGTGAAAAAAGAAAATAGTGTTGAGCACGCCAAAATAAATCTTTTGGATCTACATTCTGTGCAAAACCAATGAATTCCGTTCCCCAATGTTCTTCACAATATTTATGAATATAATCTTGAGATTTTATTGGATAATCAACACCGGACAGCAAATGCAAATAGGAATAATTCCCCATAGAAATTGCTTTCTCCATCAAAAGCAATTCTACTTCTACTAAACTAAAATCTCCCCATCTAGCATCTAATCTATCTAAAAGAACATACAATTTACTATTATCCACCCTCAACTCACTCCCATCAAATGTTGCTTTCTGATCAATATGAATATATATATCATTACGTTCGTCATCAAGAGCTGAAATAAGCCTTTTCAATACTTCCAACTCATTATGAGCAATAATCAGATATGCATGTTTCATCTACTCAAATAATATTCATCCAACAACTTTACAAGACGTTCATAATTGCCTTCAATTTTATAAGTCAATTTATGAATCGTAGTTAACTTCAGTGTTTCTTCTAAAGAAGCAATATGGAAATTATCATCATTTAATATTTGCTGAAGATAATGAGGAATACAATCTCCTTCTAATACACAATTAAAATTTTTATACTTCACCTCCAGCAATTCATTAAAAAGAATCTGAAAGAAAAAATAGGTTGGCAATTTATTATTCTTTTCCAAAAAAAACAGTAATATGTTGCGCAAGTCCACAACAAATTCATTACCTCTATGAGAAAAAAACACACTACTTAACACCTTAACTTTAAACTCCTCACCCCAACCGTAATAATAAGCAAATGCATTTTCCCAATATTCCTTATTGCATTCTGAATTATCTCTCTGAAACAAGAAAAAATTCTGTTTCCAGTATCTTTCAGAGATTCTACCTGTAAGCAACACCGTTGTATCAAGCCAACATCCTCCGTATATACTCAGCAAACAGCATCTCAATAAATCTGAAAAAAAAGCTTTAGGTATTTTTTCCAATTTGTCTACAATACACTTTGGGAAATCAACATATTCTGAAAAATTCTTATCAGACAATCTAATAATCTCATATTCATCAGTGTCGCAATACTTATCCACAGAAGAAAGGCACTTACGGACTAAAAGAGGTATCTCAGAATCCTCAAACCCTTGTCCCCAATATTGCCAAATGATTTTCTTATCTTTCAATACTTTTTTAGGTAATAAATTATAAGCTATATCCCCATCATCATAGCTCTTTATCAACCGATTACAGTATTCGGCAGTTTTCCTATGCACATGAATAATTCGATATTTCCGTATCCTCGGCCAAAAGACAATCTTTTTAATAAAATTCAATAAAACTCCCAGCATTGCTATTTAAATATGTAAAGATGGCCTTCTATTTATCGTTTTAAACATCCCGTGCATAACCCCTTGTAAAAGCCCCAACAATTTAGAAACCTTATCACTCTCAACCAATAATATATCTCTCACATTTAACAAAAAAACATGAATTATTCTTCTAACTAATGTACTATCCTTAAATTCTCTTTTCATCCATATCATATTACGAATAAGAAAATAACGAACCATGGGAGAATAGTTATAAACATAAAATCCTAACCAAGATTTTTGTGCATTACCATATTTCTGCCGTAAATGATAATGAGTGAAAGAACGCACTTTCTTTCCATGTAAACGCACCCAATAGCAAAATTCTTCATCTACTCCATAAATACCATAATCTTCACGAAATCCGCCAAGGCCTTTTAATGCGTTCAAATTCAACAACATACCAGACTGAATTACCCATTCAATATCTTTATATTTAACAGAGTCTTCTTTCAAGTAATTATTCACATTTGGAGCATAAATAGCCACAGAACAATCTTCAGGCACTGTACTAACCTCTGCAACAAAACTTCCAAAATTCTCCCAATAGCTATCTTGATCCATCGTCAAAAGATAATCGAAATTCTGTTCCATACAGTAATTCATAACAACATTTAATGGTTTAGCCATATATTCATTGAAGCCATTACCCATAAATATTATTTTTTCCCTCCATTCATTTAAATAATCAAAATCATCTGATGAGTTACACCATATATAAATCACCGCTACATGATCGACAAAAGCTTTTATATTACTATACAGCAATGAAGGGTCAGGATGATATGTTACAATTACAGCGGCAATATTCATTTTCTTAAAGAATATAGTTTATTTGCTAAGCACAATAATCGGTCTGAAAATGTTATTGGTAAATACATAATTACCAATGTTATTAGTTTGTTATTTAAAGTATTCATAGTACAAACTTGAACAGAATCATTACACTTTGCCATTTTCTTTATTTTTTTCAAAAAATCAATACGTAATTTATAAGGTTTTTTATCAATATACAAAGAACGAAGTATATCTAAAGACAAGCCATAACAAACTTTCAATTTACGATTAGCAAATTCTTTATGACTGATAATATATTTAGAAAACAAACTATAAAAATTATCTATAAAAAGATTCCATGATTCAAAATCATGCTTTCTAAAACACGCAGATGACTCATGACGCCAATAATAATAATTAATCTGTGATATATTAAATACTGATTTAGAATACAATAAATAATTATAGATAAAGAGTAAATCTTCGATCATCGTTATTTTTTCCGAGAACCACAACGCATTGTCTTTAATTATTGATGATTTAAATAATTTATTCCAAACAAAACCATATAATTGCCCCAAATATATATCGTCTAGTTCCACTATCAAGTTATCACTATACCAATATCTATTAGCACACACAAATTCATTACCATTACTATCAACATAACCTTGAATATACAAATCTGCATCACGAAAAAAGTTTACTGAAAAATCATTTAAAAAACTAGGATAAATCCAATCATCTGCATCTACAAAAGCAATCCATTCACCAATAGAGCAATCAATGCCTACATTACGTGCAGAGCTAACCCCTCCATTTTTTTTATGAATGACTCTCACCCTACCATCTAATTCAGCATATTTATCACATATATCTCCTGAAAGATCTGTACTTCCATCATCAATCAACAATAGTTCAAAATTAGTATAAGACTGTGATAAAATACTATTGATACATTTTTCCAAATATTTATCAACATTATAAATTGGCACTATGATAGAAACTAATTTCATCTTAAATCGCTAACAGAAACTGCAAACTCTGTTTTTTAAAACGTTGAAGAACAATGGAAATATCATCATAATTTATAGGCTGAGACAAAATGCCAAGGCGATCAACATATTCTTCTTTAGACAGCACTAATTTATCCAACAGGCCCAAATGAGTCAGTAAGGTATAGAATCTATCAATTCCCCTAGACTTATTGCCCACTACCACAAACCTTTTCCTAAAAAGAATAGAAAACACACAACCATGAAACGAATCCGTTACTATAAAATCTGCATTAGCAAAAACTGCTAACCATTCAGATATAGGAACCAATGGAAGAGGATTTCCATTTTTGTCTATCGGATAAATACTAAGCTCTGTCTTAGACAACTTCAACCGACCTGCTAGATCAGAAACAATAAACTTCTTTTCCTCACTTCTATCTAAAATATAGCTAACAACGCCCGAACTTTCAATACTAGATTTATCCATTAATTTATAATAATCTTCTACAGGCAATAATAAAGTCGGGTCAAGAACCAATTCTGATTTACAATGAAAAACATTTGCCAAATATTCTTTTCCTGATATTTCTCTAACAGAGACCTTATTGAACTTGTTTAACAATTTAGCGCATTTCCTCTGTTTCTTTGCCGATATTGGATTTTTAGAAATTCCCAAAGAGGCTGCATATGAAATCTTTTTCATAGATTCATATTTTGCATTGGAAAATAAGAAATCTAAAAAATAGTTTTCAATACAAGGCGAATATTCTTCTCGCCAAACTTGGTCACTGCCAACAACAAAACAATCTATCCTGTGCTCATCCACATACTTTTTCAAAGCCAATGTACTGTAGATTGGCTGAGATATATCAATCTTTTCCTCTATAAAACTCTTTAACGCTATAGCATCATAGTAGACCTCTCGCTTTACATTATAAGAACCTCTGACAAAAGGATTACACAACACATAATTTGTATTGTGCATTATATATATTCTTATTACACACTTTAAAAAACTGCCCAATCTATATATCAGTTCCTTAAATGAGGGATATCCTTTACGCCGGTCAATCAAAACCACCTCATGCCCTTCTCTTTTCAAAATTGTTTGCAAGGCATACGCCTGAAGGATCCCTCCATAATTCGAGAGCAAAGGCAGTGTTAGTATTCCAATTTTCATGCTCCGTATTTTCTAAATATAAACCTACGAATACGCTGCATCAAAGACGCATCAAAACATAAATGATAAATATTCCCCAAGTTCTTCTCTTTATCCAACAAATAGAAAAAATAATTCCGGTTAACTGAGCAGGTAGCCGATTTTTCCAAAGCCGGATTTCCCCGTCTAACTTCCTCATAAGCAACTTCCTCTATTCTCACTCCGCCCAAAAGAGGCAACAATTCAGATTTATAAAGCAATACCACACTACATCCTCCATCATCATCAAACTTAGGTATCACATTTTCTATTCCCCAAAAATCACCCAAGGTGATATCACTCTTAGCCTTTCCTGATTTAGCTGGACAGGCATAACAAGACGGACGTAAATAAACATTTTTCAAGAATCCATCCATAAAAAGATTTTCATGATGGATTTCTCGAAAAATAATTTCATCTTTAGTAGTCCTTGGCGGAAAAACCGTATTTAACTCCTCCTGACCGCCGGCGTGTCCCCTGACGGAAAAACTATATTTTTTCCAGCCAGTCGATTTATCTCTAAATGTAATACTTGTAATGACAGGTATTTCATTTAGAGAGGATAAAATCCATTTTCCTCCAGCGATACCCAGAGGACATGCCTGTATAGCCTCAACGTACTTTCTCCAAACAAGAGGGCTTGGCACACCGTGACAGATAACATCCACTGTCAACAGGTTTTCATACTCCTTCCTAAGAAAACGATGCAACCCGGCAATCTGGCAAGAAACCCCTGAAAACAGAACTTTTCTGCCTTTTTTCAAAAAAATCTCGGCCAACCTATAACAATCCCCCATATCCGACTGCACATATTTGCTTCCCCTGAATGCAGCAAGTCCAACTAAAGTTTCGCAATAATCGTGTATAACATCCCAATGTTCGTTGAATCGCGCCCCAAAAACAACCCCACCTTCCGAAAGTATTTTTTCAGCCAGCACAGTAAAAACGCCACCTGAAGAAGAATACCTGCGGACATCCTCATTCGAATTTACTGCCGCATATACTTTACTCGGCCATTTTGATTCTGCTTGGTTTCTTACAGGACACACTTTCTCGCAAAGCCCGCAATCCACACAATTTACCGTATCAATTTCGGGATATAAAAAGCCCTCAGCATCCTCTTTCATCCCAATGCAATGCTTAGGGCATATACTCCTGCAAGCTCCACATCCACAACACAAGGACTTATCCAACAAGCAAATCATAAAGATAATCTTTTGAGTACAAATAGGAACCTTTCTCTAACAAACCTGCGCTCATTCACGCTACACCCCCCAAAATAAATGGACATAGATGAACACATAGTGGTAAGTATACACATCACTCCAAAACGCATGATACCATCAGACATATGGGCATAAACCAAAGAAGGTACCGTCACAGCCAATAAAGTTACAAACAAAACATTAACACAAACCCTACGCAAATACCCTTTCACAGATAGTCCCACCATATTGTGCAAAAAACAAAGTCGAAGAAACAGACAAAAAACAGCTATAATCAAAGCTACAATCAAAGTGGATTCCGGAGGGAAACCCACTTTCAAACAGATATACGACAGGGGAAAATTCACCAATAACATCCCCCCCACCACGAGCTGGTAATTCCTAATTCTCCCCGTAGCAACCTGTAGATTTATCAAAGTATTAGATAGAATATCACACATGGTTACTAACAAAATAAGTCTCACAAAACTAACTGTATGCTCTGGATAATGCTTCAACCACAGAGTCAAAACAAATTCAGTTTCAAACAAAATGGGCAATACAAACAACAAAAGGATATAATAGGAAAATCTTGATCCTCGTTCTACTAACGAAAACATATAATCAGAATTACCTGCGGCATATGCTTTCGTGATTTGTGGATTCAGGGCAGTCATAAAATTGCCAGAAAATGAGAACAAAACATTGTTGACCGTATTAGCGATTCCACGGGCGGCATTGACAACAGGTCCCACAAATAAGTTCAGTAGGATATTGACTCCCTGATCTTTCAACAGTCCAGCTGTGCAGCCAATGAAATTCCATCCAGCAAAGGCACTCATCTCTTTCCAACAACTATCATCCAAACTCAGATGAAACTCGCATTCCTCAAAATTTCGCATACAATAAATCCAATAAAAGGACTGCATAACAGCAGTTGTCAGCACCAAAAGCAAGGCATATACAATCAATCGGTCAAAATTCCAATCAGAATAAGCAATGAACAACACGACCAATAACCGAAGCAGAATATCCAACAGGCCAATGCAAGCAAAAGCGTGCATCTGCTCATGAGAAACAATAGACGCACTAAAAGGCACGCTCAACAGCCCTATCACAAACGAGAATGCAGAGGCATGAAACACCCAATTTGCTGCATATAGCCGATGTTCAGGAATAGTCATATGGGTATTCAAGAACCAAAGCCCTAAAGTTTCACTCAACAAGACTATTATCAAAGCCAATACGACATGAATACTCAGGGAAGTAGAAAAAATCTTCTTAAGACGTTCCAAATCATTTCGTCCCAATTCAAATGTCAAAAAACGACCGACAGCAGACGAAAGGGAAGAGGAGATCATGGAAAACATCGCCACCACACCACCTACAACATTATATATACCATAGTCCTCCACCCCAAGAGTCTGCAACACCACACGGGAGGTGTAAAGCGACACTAACATGCCAAACAGCATGCGTATGTAGAGCATCAAGGTATTCTTGGCAATACGCTGTAAGTTTTCAGACTGTGTACTCATCCGAGTTCCCAAAGAAGCAACTAAGCTGGTTGTGGTATTCAACTTCTATTAACCCGCCGATCAACAATGACAGATTCTACCGTCCCCAATTATCATCGACTTTCTTCACAAAAAAACGTGTTGCATCAAGCAATGCCGGCAAATCCTCTTTTACAGTCTCGTATATTATATCGGCATCAATTTCAAAATATCCATACGCAATACGATCCCGAATACCTTTCACTGCTTTCCATGGAATACTCGGATAAAGAGATAAGAGTGTTCCATCGGTAGCTTTATCCACTTTCTTAAAAGCCTCGCCTATAGCTTCAATAAGCATACAACTTGCCGCTAAATTCTTGGTACCTTCAGGTGAGCACAAATAGTCATCCACCTTTTCCAAATTTCTGTTCCAATCCTGCAACAACAAAATCGAACTTTCTATTTGCTTTAAAGCCAATAATATTCGTTCCTTACTGTCAGATGACATTTACCCCCTCCTTTTCTATTTCCTGCTTCAAAAAGACATTCATATTACGATGCATGCGAACCACATCTACATGGCAGCCTAAAAGTTCCTCAAGATAGAGTCCCAACTCCACAAAAAGATAAAGTTTCGGAGTCATTTCCACACAAATGTCTACATCGCTGTCCGCCTTCTCATCACCACGAGCCACAGATCCAAACAAACGGAGAGAAGTCACCCCATAACGCTGATGGAGGACATCGGCACACGATTTCAGCAGTCTGATGCATTCATTTTTTGTTATCATGATCTACTTTTATTTGAATGATATTACAAATATACTCAAAAGAATAGGAAAAACAACTTATCAGACAATGAATCTACAATCTATCGAATATCCGTTTCCAAATGGAACTATTTTTGGGGTTCTCTAAGCGGTGCACCTCATTCAAATACCGCTCATAGCTCCAGCGGTTATGAATCATTTCATAGATGGCTCCCCAATCGGGCAGGCCTCCTATATTCCGGTCGTCGATGAACAGGTCTGCTTTAGGCTTCCGACAAGGATGCGCTACACGGCTTCCTGCCTGCTCATCCGGATGGTTGGCATTGACGGCATAAAATTCCAGCCCACGCTGTCGGCAGAACTCAACCGCTTCTTCCAGTAATTCCCCCTCTCGTACACTCCAAAGAATAAGCAAATGTCGTTCTGCCTGCAACTGCTTCAGCGTAGCTATGGCAAAAGGTATCTCTTTCCCTATCTGTGGGTATCTGTGTTCTACAATCGTTCCGTCAAAATCTACAGCTATAACCATAAAAAAGATTTATCTCATTCTATTGTCAGAAACGGAAACCTCACCTCCAACGACTCCATACCCGTCTCCACAATCTCTTTCAAGTCGGTAGAAGCATCCGTACTGTTCAAAATCCGTTCCAAGATACGAGCTATAGTTTGACAAGTACGAATGATTTCTTTCAACTCCAAAGATTGAGGCGTGAATTGAAAACGGCTTCCGACTTCTTCAAGCAGAAACAATGCAACTTCTACAGCGGTATCAAAATCTTTCTCTTTCACCGCAAATTCCGCTTTCTCAATCCACAAATCAAGATGTTTGGCAATAGCCAGCACATCCAACTGGTTTTGAGGATTGAAGAAGCCTTTATCTATTTCTGATTGAATTTGTGTCAATGAAGCGAAAGACGATATTTCATGGCTACGCAACTGCTCTCTACGTTGTCTCACATACTCATCTACATTCTCAAAACTCTCCTTATAAATTCCTCCTATGGCAACAGTCATTCCGCCAATAGTGGTAACAAAGCACTTGTCACGTGCAATGCGGATGCGATAACCTTCAAGTCCGCTCAATATACCGGAGGTTATCTTAATCAATGAATTACCGGTAGAGTAGTAATCAAATGGGTGAGGCATAAAGCGAATACGAGTAGGGGCTATTTGCGAAACTTGCATGAAAGAGCGCATCACGTCATTGGAAATAGTGGCAATACATCCGGTGCTGCAATCTTTCACCAAATACAAACCAAAGAAATTCTCTTTTAGGAAATGCTGTATTTCCTCACAGTCCCCCTGTACAAATACCAATCCGGAAATCGTGGGGCGTTCCTCTTCTTTGATACGCTTTTTCTCACGCTTATAAATGATATGCGTATGAATGAAAACATTAAATTCCTCGTTTAGCACTTTACTTATTTTATCCACTTTCGCATGGTGAACAAATAAGTAGCACCAAGAACTATTTGAATTGTTTTGAGACAAATTCTCCACTTCCGAGCCATATAATGGTTCGTTATCAGTTTTGCCTCCTATTGCGTTAGCATGAGTTTCTGTACTATACAGTGGCATCGTCCCTCGTGCTAATATATGTCTTGGTTTCTACGGTTATCTGATAACCTTGTCACCCAATAAGTCAAGTTCGATTCTATATTCATTATTATTATACTTGAACTTAGATTCAACCCTATGCTTTTTATTCTCTCAGCATGTTTGTCAGGATGTAATCCTGATACCTCTCTTGGCAAGAGAAATATCCGGGGATCATATTTTACGTAATTGGCTGACGGACAGATAGAAATACGGAACGGCATTATGATACTTATCCGACATATGTTAAGCAAATACACTCTGTATGAATGTTTTGGTTAATTTTATTACCCGTTTTCTATTGTTTTTTCAATATTTTACGTAACTTTGCACATTGTAATATTTCTCTTGCCAAGAAAACGAGCCGTATGCTCAACAATTTTTATTGTATTACAAAA
>OCAD01000073.1_pt1 | contig 94662 bp, 91 predicted proteins | sample 1538261 | NCBI WGS metagenome assembly OCAD01 (sample SAMEA2580261, study PRJEB22360) | human gut metagenome | biome: human gut; feature: human-associated habitat; material: faeces | place: Denmark | collected 2008/2010
GTCTGCCACGATCGGAAGCCGAGCGGTAGTCGCAACGACGGACTAAACGGCTGGCGGAATAGCAGATGCAACGGCCGGCAAAACGGCGGCCGTAACGGCAGGCCGTGCAAGAACAAAAATCACAACAGCTTATGAATGAGATTAAAAACGTAATATTCGACCTTGGCGGCGTCCTCGTGGACCTCGACATCGAGCGCTGCACCGCCGCGTTCCGCGCATTGGACATGCCCCGTGTCGCCGACCTTATCAATCCCTACTATCCCGCCGAGATGATCGGCCGGCTGGAGCGGGGCGACATTTCGTTCCGCGAAGCCTGCGACGAGATGCGCCGGCTGGACGGGCGGCCCGAAGTGACCGATTCCGAGATCGCGGCGGCATACAGCGCATTTCTGGTGGGGATTCCGGTCGCCAAACTGCGGCAGATCATGCGTTTGCGCGAGGCGGGCGTCCGCACCTATGTGCTTTCGAACAACAATCCGGCGGCGATGGTCGCCATCCGCGGCGCGTTTACGGCCGACGGGCATACGATGGACGACTATTTCGACAAGATATACCTTTCGTACGAACTGCACGAACTGAAGCCTTCGGAGGCGATTTTCCGCAAGGTGATCGCCGACAGCGGCGTGATCCCCTCCGAAACGCTCTTCATCGACGACGGCCGGAAGAACGTTGACGCCGCGCAGGCGCTGGGCTTCGCCGTCTACATGCCCGCGCCGGGAGAGGATTTCGGGCATCTGTTCGAGGAGATAACGCGTTGAGGGATTGCGGGGAGGAGCCGCGGAGCCGAACCGCAGGGCCGAAACCGCACGCGGCAATAACCGTTGACAGAAACCGCACGGCCGGAATTTCTATTGCAAGTTCCGGAATGCGGACCGCAAAACCCACAACCGGAGTTCCGACGCGAATTCCCGAACGCGATCGCAAAACCCATGGCCGGATTCAGGCGGAGGTTCCGAAGCCGCCCGGAAGCATACGACAGGGAGCCGGCAACATTCTGACAGCGTTCAGACAGTATTCGGGCGGCATTCCGACAACGGTCTGACAGCGGTCCGACAACATGCTAACAGCTCTCCGACAGCGTTCGGGTCGGCTTCCGAACGCCCGGACGTAAGATGAAAGGCTTCGCGGAAGATCCGCGGAACCCGGAATAGCGGGAATAAACCGCAGACCGAAAAAAAACGATACGACACAAGGCGGCTGCGGAGGATTTCCCGGATGCCGCACTGACCACAAACAGAACGAACCCTGAAGAAATGGATTAAAATTACGCTGATCGCCGCGGCCGTCTTGGCCGTGCTGATCGTCATAGCTGCGATCGCCGTTTCGCCCGTAGCCAAGAACTACATCGAGAAACACGACCGCGAACTGATCGGCCGCTCGATCCGCATGGAGCGGCTGCGGATGAACATTTTCACCGGACGCCTGCGCATCGAAGGACTCCGCATCGGCGGAAGCGAAGATTCGACGACGTTTTTCCGACTGGACAGCTTCGAGATGCGCATGCGGCTATGGCCGCTGCTGGGAAACCGTGTGCTCGTGAAAAAAATCTCGTTCGCAGGTCCCGACGTGAAGATCTACCAGCGGGGCAACGCCTTCAGTTTCGATGACATCACAGCCCGCTTCGCGGGCGACACGACAGCCGTCGCCGCAACGCCCGAAAAAACCTCGAAGCCGTGGGAAATCGGGATTTACGACATCTCGATCCGCAACGGCAGGGTCTTTTACAAGGACCTCGCGCTCGATGCCGAGTGGGGCATGAACGACCTGAACCTGCATATTCCGGGCGTCTATTTCTCCGGCGAGAAAACCGACGTCGGGGCCGTGCTCAACTTCGCCGAGGGCGGTTCGCTCTCGACCGACGTGGGCTACAACATCGAAAGCTCGGAATTCGACATCGGAATCCGGCTGCAGGATTTCGCACTGGCGGGCACGCTGCCCTATTTCCGGCAGTCGCTCGACGTCACGGCCGTGGACGGCCGCCTGTCGGCCGACATCCGCCTGCGCGGCAACACGGAACACCTGCTTTCGCTCACGACCGAGGGTACGGCTTCGCTGGCGGGCTTCGCCCTGCGCGACCGGCAGCAGCGGCCCGTGGCGGGCGTCGATACGCTGGGCGTAAAACTCGCCGAGGGCGATCTGGGCAAAATGCGCTTCGTCTTCGACCGCATCTACGTTTCGGGACTCTCGGCGCTGTTCGAAATGACGCCCGAAGGTAATAATCTCGCCGCTCTGATGAAATCCCCGGCGGCAGAAACCGCTTCGCCGACCACCGTTTCCGCCTCTGCGGCAACGAATCCCGCTCCGGAAGCAGCCCCCGCTCCGGCAGCTGAAATCACGACGTCTGCCGTGCCTGCCCCGACTGCTGCGAATCCCGCCCCGGCGGCTGAAATCACGACGTCCGACACTGCGGGAAGCGCGACGCCGAGTCCGACGCTCCGGATCGCCGACCTCGAAATCACGAACGGCCGCGTCACGGTGCGCGACCTGACGATGCACCGCCCGTTCGAATATACCGTCTCGGAAATCCGCATGCGCAGCCGCGATTTCGCCCCCTCGAAGCGCAACAGCATGACCGTCGATGCGCGGATGCAGAAGACCGGCTCGGCGAAGCTGCGCTGGGAAGGGACGCTCGACGACATGAACAACCAGAACATCACGCTTTGGCTCACCAACCTCGACCTGCGCGACTTCGGTCCCTACTGCGAACATTACACGGCCTATCCGCTGACCAAGGGCAACCTCACGTTCCGCAGCCAGAACGTAATCCGCAACCGCTACCTCGACGGCACCAACCACCTCGACATGTTCGAACCGAAGGTGGACAAAAAACGCAGGGAGATCAAGGCCGAGATGAATATTCCGCTCAAACAGGGGCTATACGTCCTGAAAGACAAGAAAGGCCATGTGAAGATGAACCTTCCGGTCAAGGGGAGTCTCGATTCGCCGGAGTTCTCCTACCGCAAGATCGTGCTGAAGGCGATCGGCAACGTACTGCTGAAAGTCGTGACGGCGCCCTTCTCGTTCCTGTCGGGCAACAAGGAGAACCTCGAATACATCAATATCGACCCGCTGCAATACGTCTTCACGTCGGAGCAGTACGCTTCGCTGGACAAGATCGCGCAGGCGTTGCAGGACAAGCCCGAAATGCACATCGTCCTGACGCAGCGCGTCAACATGCGCCGCGCCCTGCCCCGGCAGGCGGCCGGCGCGCTCCGGATGGCCTATGCCGAGCATCTGAAGAGCGCCGACACGACCGGCCGCCAGCCGATGTCGATGCTCGAATACGAAAAGATCCAGCAGACCGACATCCGCACTCCGGCGATCATGGCCTTTGCCGATTCGCTGCTCGCCCAGCGGGGAATTTCGCCGCAGGGACTTTCGGCCGACGACAAGGCGCTGGCGCTCTACCGCGAAAAAGCCGCCGGACAGTTGGCCCGCATGATGGCCGCACGCAACAAGGCGCTGACCGACTACATGCAGTCCACGCACGGCGCGACGGCTCCGGCGTTCCGGGTGCAGACGATGGATTCGCTGGCGTTGCCGAATTACGCGGGCCGCGACCGTTACACGATCGCCCTCGAAGTGGACGGCGAGACCGTGAAGGTCGAAGCGGACGACGGCAACGCGGGAGCAGGAACTGACGCAGGGGCTGGTACAGATGCGGGGACGGAGGCCGAGACAGATGCAAGGACAAATACGGAATCGGATACCGAGACGAATGCAGGAACGCATGCAGGAACAGATACAGAGTAGGATGCCGGGGCGGATACAGAACTGAATACAGAATCGGATGCCGTGACGGATGCAGGATATCGCCGGGAATGTTCAGGCGGATTCGACACATGGCCGCATCCGCCCCGGCAGAGAAGCGGCGGGAACCGGCAAGGCAACGGATACGGCGACGGACACAAATCCCATTGCGGTCGCACGGGACGGAGCCTTCGGAAAAAGCTGCGGAAGCAGCCGGTTCGACAGGCGACGCAACTCCGCCTGCGGCCGGAGCCGATGCGTATATTCCGGCCGAATAGAGAGCGAAAACGGGCCCCCGGCCGATAAAGAGCGGGATATATGCAGAAAAGGTTTAAAATGAGATTCCTCATTCTAAACCTTTTACAATTTGTCGGGGAGACTGGATTCGAACCAGCGACCTCCAACTCCCGAAGCTGGCGCGCTAACCGGACTGCGCTACACCCCGAACATTTGGGACCCTTATCATTTTAAGAGCGCACAAAGATAAGTCGAAAATCTGAAAAGACAAAATTATTTCCGCAAAATTATGCGCTTCTTTTATCTTCCGCCCTGCTTAGGCCCTTTCCGATCCGATCGTACCTGCTTCCCGTTTCCTCGCACGACTTCCGACAGACTGTAACTTCCGGCCCCAGACCGCGCTTGGTGTCCGATTGCCGTTTTTGTGTGAAATTTGCCTGAAAACGGCGTTGTTTCAGAACTTTACAGAAACAAAAAAAGTCACTGCAAATATTAATTCACAGCAACTTTCTTCATGTCGGGGTGGCGGGATTCGAACCCACGACCCCCTGCTCCCAAAGCGTAATTTGGCGATTTTTGCCGATTTTCAGATATTTTTATTTTGTTTTGTAAATAGTTGTTTTTCAGTGGCAAATATAGCTATTTTATCTTGATTTGTTTTTGGTGATTTGATTTAATTATGTATATTTGTGTGTAAATTGTGTACCGCAAATTAAAATTTATACACAAAATGAACTACTCGAAAGACGGCGTAACGGTTGCCGCAATGTTTGATACCGCGCACCCGAAAAAGTCCGGTAAGTGCCCCGTAAAAATCCGTGTTACCTACAATCGAGTGCGGAACTATTATCCGACTGGAAAAGATTTATCGCCGGAGGAATGGGAAATACTGCCGACTACAAAGGTGCGTGCACTTGTGGCGATCCGCAAGGACATCGAAAGCAGCTACCAGATCGTGCGGGCGGCTGTCGAGGAGCTGGCAGGGGCCGGTGCATTTACACTCAGCAAACTGAATACGCGGCTAAAAGGTGCACCTTCAGACACGGTAAACACAGCATTTCGGGCAAAAATGGAGGAATTAAACAAACTCCAGCACGTCGGCAACATGTTGATATACGACAATGTTCTGAAAGGCTTAGAACGGTTTGCCGGCACCCGTATTCGATTTGAGACCATTACAGCATCATGGCTGGAAAAATATGCTGCATATTTGCGGGAGGAAGGAAAACGGCAAACGACAATAGCAATCCACCTACGAACGTTGCGCGCAATTCTCAACGAAGCCAAAAGACAGGGAGCAATCAAGGAGGCGCAATACCCTTTTGGTCTCGGTAAAGATAAATACAAAATACAATCAGGTACGGGGCGCAAAATGGCTCTTACATTGGAGCAAATAGGGCAAATAGCCCGTTATGACGACGGAAGCGAGGCTACGGCCAAATACCGCGATTATTGGCTGTTCCTCTACTTGTGCAACGGGATCAACGTTGCGGATTTCGTGCGGTTGAAGTATCGAGATATTGTAAAGGGAGAAATTTATTTTGAACGCACAAAGACCCGGAACACGATCCGCACATTGCGAGATATTCGGGTTGTGATGACCCCGCCAATGCAGGCTATTATCGATCGCTGGGGGAATCCTAATCTGCCTGATAACTTCATTTTTCCGGTATTGACAGGCCGGGAGGATGTTATGACAGCTAAAAATAAAACCAAGTATTTGACGCACTCGATTAATAAGCGCATGAAGGAGGTAGGCGAAAAGCTCGGTATCGGCAATATCTCGACCTATACGGCCCGGCACTCGTTCGCCACTGTACTAAAGCGGGCAGGCGCCAACATTGCCTATATCTCTGAATCGCTGGGGCATCAGGACCTCAAAACAACGGAAAACTATCTTGCCAGCTTTGAGCGAGAAGAACGGGTAAAGAATGCGGAAATACTAATTAAATTTTAAGGGATATGGATTTGGACCAATGCAAAACGCCAACAAGGCCGAACGAGGGATATTATTTGTCTAATTATAAAGGAATAGAAGCCATTTTTAAATGGTTAGTTGACTTGGTGGAATTCATTTCGTATGGGGATGGCGAAGACCCACATATTATAGACAACTCCCCTATTTGGGAAGATATAGCCCTATATAAAACAACAACAATGGTCACAGGGCGTGAATACATAGAAAAATACTCACTATTCACCAAGGCCCGATTTGTAGAAATGGAGCAAGCGGCGCGGATAGCCACGGTGTCTGAATTTGTGCGGATCGGATGGAAAATATTTGGGCAGGTCTGGCGCAAAGATTGGTATTTGGAATTTTACGATAAGTTGTGCGAAGAAGGGGAGGAGGGCACCATTTCGCCCGAAAGGGACGATGTATGGACGGCTATTGAGGCATTGGCGCAATTTTATTTGAGTATAAATGAATCATGCAAAGCGTATAAGATTTCTGTTATTACTGATGATACGTTATTAATGGATTTTTGTAATGGAAATCATTCACATACAGCGCAAGATGGTTTGGGGGTGTTCGAAGAAAGACCTATAACAGAATGCCGCCCCAAACCGGGGCGCAGATCATGCCGATCAATGGCATTGGAGGATTATTTCATCTCCGATCCACACCGTGAAATCGCGCAAATCATAGATTTCATTAATAGCAATATGGGGAGATCCCGCAGTGAAGCGGTAGCAATAGAGATACTTAGACTTAAAGATGAAGGTAAGATTATCGAGTTAAATGGCCGGCTTAGTGGTTTTATAGACCAATTAAGAACTGTTATCCCTGATTTACCCTCGCGGCAGTCGATAATCCGATATTTACCTACACCTAATACCAACTGATTTTTGCAACAGGTAAAAAAAACGCCATTACATGCATTTGTAAGGGCGTTTTTTGTTGCAAATATTATTCCCTGATTATTTGCAACAAATTTGCATTTTTTGCAAATAAAATATTGATCTCCTTTGCATTGTGGTCGATCACAAACCCGGACGCGGGCAAATTTTGAATTTTTAAAGCCACAATGTTATGGAAGTACAAACCCCGGCAACAATATATGTTGCATCGTCAGAACAACTGGAAGGCTTGATCTTAAAAGCAGTCCGTACTATTATCCCGGAATTAGCTGGTTATCAGAAACCAGCCGAGGAGGCATCCGACGCCTTGACAGCCGAGGAAGCAATTGCCTTTCTACAAGCTATGGGATACCCGACTACTCTTTCCAATCTCTACGGGTTGACATTCAGAAATGCGATCCCTTATCGTAAGGTGCGCCGGCGTCTCGTATTCTCGCGCAAAGAGCTTACAAAATGGATTGAAGCAGGCACTTTACGCCCCGAAGAGCAACGGACCGCCGCCGCATTGCGTATCGCCCAATCAGCGAATAACCATCAATAGATCAGGGGTATGGATCAAATGAAGATCGCCGCCGGCACTCGATATGAGCACGCAGCGGCAACCCCTGATGTCCCTGTCAGCAAAGATACGCAAAAATCTTTGGCTTTCCATCAGAAAAGGGTCTATAATTTACTCCAGTCGGGCAAAAAATATTCCGTCGCTGACATTTCGGCCGTGTTGAGGTTATCCGATCCTCGGAGCTGCATACGCGATCTGAGGGCAAAGGGTATTTCCATCCTCGACGAGTGGGTGCCCAGCGAGCACGGTTCCCGATTCAAACGGTATTTTCTTCGGAAGGAGGTGCGCGATGAATAAGCGTATAAATAAGTTTGTAACCATTTCGAGCGACGGAACGGTAACGTATGAAAAATTCCGATGGTTTGCCGAATGGGTGGCGTATTGCGAAACTCTGCATGACGATATGGAACAACTCGCGTTCCACGAATCTATCGCAAAATACGGCCTTAAAGGAGAGGAACCCACCGAAATAGCAGGTGCAGCACTTGAATATTTCAACCAAAAAATACGTCCGGAACTCGACCGCCAGCACGAACGAATGATGAAAGGGCGTGATATATGAAACAAGCAAAACAAGCACTTGAAAACGAGTGCGGCGATACGTTCGTATTTTGCCCGTCTTTTTATCACCAGCTACGTGCAATAAAGAGTATTGAAACGCGGCTGATGGTGTACGAGGCAGTCGTTGAATATGGTGTATTAGGTAAGGTTCCCGACTTCTCCAAGGTTGACCCTTTGGGGTTGATAGATGGTATATTTGCGGCTATTAAATACGTGATTGACAGCACGAAATTAAAACGCGTCCATATCTCGAACGAACGAAGTAAGGCCGGTAAAAATGGCGGTGCCCCGAAAGGGAATCAGAACGCACGCAAACAACCAAAAACAAGCAAAACAAGCAAAACAAGCGTAGATGTAGATGTAGATGTAGATGTAGATGTAGATGAAAATATAAAGAAACCCTCTATCGAGGGTAAAGAAAGCGCGGACAAGCCGCGCCGAGTCGCAAGCAAACGCCCGGCGTTTGTTGCTCCCTCGCTCGAAATAGTCAAAGATTATTTTTCGACGATTGAAGGGACCCCTACGGATGCCGAATGCTTTTACGACTATTTCACGGCCAACGGCTGGCGAACCGGTAAAAACCCGATAAAAGACTGGAAAGCCGCCGCGCGAAATTGGATGCGCCGCAAATCCGAATTCAGCAACACGACCCAAAATCAGACAAACCATGAAACGCGAAAAACAAATTTCTTATAACCGCCCGGCCATTGAAGGGCTGCCGGAATCGCCCGAACTCGAAAGAGCCATTTTAGGCGCTTTAATTCTCGAACCGGATCAACTATCCGACGTGACGGAGATCATCGAAATTTCGGCCTTTTCTGACCCAAATAACGGCAAAATCTTCAGCGTAATGCTCTCGATGCTGGAGAGAGGTGCCAAAATAGACCTCTACACCCTTTCGCAGCGTCCGGAACTGAAAGGCGGTGAAATGCTCCGCTATCTTTCGGAACTGACCAACGCGGTAGGCTCCGGCGTTAATTTGCTGGACCACGCAAGACAGCTCGCAGACATAGAAGCCCGGCGGCGTTTATGCCTTTTCGGGTACGAACTCGCGGCGCGTGCTGTATCGGATCCCGACGGTGTTTCGGATTGGGCGATGACGGAAATAACCGCGATAACAGATCGGGTCGTGCGTTCGGATGACATTACGCCGTTGTCGGATGTTGTGCGGGCCACCCTCGACGACTTGGAACGACGGCAACAGGCAAGACAGGCGGGCGAGTGCATCGGCATTCCTACCGGGTTGCAGCGGCTCGACGCTCTTACGGGCGGTTGGCGTGGTGGTCAGTTGATCGTATTGGCTGGCAGGCCGGCGATGGGCAAAAGTGCCATAATGCTACATTTTGCCCGTGCTGCGGCCGCATCGGGCGTGCCGGTATGTATGTTCTCGTTGGAGATGCCGGCCGGGCAGTTGGCCGGGCGAATGCTTGTTGGCAGTTCGGGGATTAACTCGGTATCGTTCCGTACGGGAGATGTCGGCACGGATGACTGGCGTAAACTCGAACAAGCCGGCGCGAAGCTTTCGACAATGACTGTTTACCTAAACGATCGCGCCAACATCAATATAAACACGATCCGTTCTCAATGTAAGGCTATGGCCCGCCGGGGTAAGTGTGGGATGGTTATAATCGACTACCTCCAATTGCTCGACACCTCGACCCGCAACGCGAGTACTACACGCGAGCGTGAAATCGCTGCCGCCAGTCGTTCGGCCAAACTGCTGGCCAAGGAATTAAATATCCCGGTTATCTTGTTGTCGCAGTTGTCCCGCAAAATTGAGGAACGGGCAGATAAAACCCCGTTGCTCTCGGACCTCCGGGAGTCGGGAGCCATCGAGCAGGACGCCGATCTTGTCGCATTTATTGACCGGCCGGCAATGTATGGCCAAACCGAGATCGACGCAGGACGCTACGGGATTATTTCGGCTGAGGGCGTCGGGCTGTTATACGTGGCCAAGCACCGGGAAGGTGCTGCGGGGTGCATAGTTTTCCGGCATAATAAAAGTCTGACCCGGATAACCGACTACGAGAATACGGCGGACGCAATCGGGGAGGCCGAGCCGTTTTGACGTAATGCGCGATTTGAGCGCATGAAATTTCATGGGTGGAACAAGTACCCACAACACGAAAGAAAATCGAAAATTCAGAAACAGGAGATGAAAAAACGTATGTTTTACCCGCCTTTGCGGGACGAGTTTACAAAGACTGACCGAAAACGGCGATAAAACGACGATAACAACCATTTAAACGAAAAGATTATGAAAGCAATTAAGATCGACAACCAACACGGCATTGGGCTAATTCTCGGCCGTACAACCACCACGATTATCGACTGCCACGGTATGCGCAAGGGCGACGACGAAATTATTCTGTACGTCTCCGATGTCAGTGATTATGACACGGATTTCATACAGAGCGACTGCGCTATGCTGCATTTTAGCCCGGCGCAGGCCAAAAGATTAGCGCGTAAGTTGTTGAGGCTGGCAAAACAGCAGGAAAAACAAGCGTAGAACAAACTAAACAGGCTTAAAACATCATGAACAACGAAAAACTAAAAAAGATGCTGCATGCAGCCGAAAAGTACGGTGCAGATGCCGTCTGCGAAATGGTCGCAGAGCACACGGGACAAAATGGTTCTGAGCGCATCGAGGCTGTATCCAGCGGTATCGGCGACGATAATGCGTCCCAAATCGCAAATCTAATAAATGCCGGAACCCAGCGCATCATCGAGGGTGGCGAAAAGCGAACCCCGGATAGATCGCTGGCAGTTGATCCTTTTACCAACTTACCCATGTAATCATGTCAAAGAACAGCAAGAGAATCTGTATAGGGCAAATGCCCCTTCAGCATGGAATGTATGAATTCAGATCGGCCGTAGATAAATTACGGGAGATTGTCACACCTGCCGTCCTTGCCGAGTTCGGCGAGGAATTGACTGCAGACAACTTGCGGGACATTATGAGCGGCGGTACAGCCATTCGCGCCCGTATGACGGAAAAATTTAATGCGGCACTAGCCCCCATAGTATTCCCCGCAGAACGCAGCCAAAAAGAGGAGCTATATACTTCTTTGTTGGAGCAATTCAATGAGATTTGCCGCAAAGTTCAAAAGCGCTTCGAATCATTCGGGACTGTTCCCGCAGACTGCTACACGGTAGACAGTAACGGTCAGGTAACTTTTGATTCTGAAGTCGCTGAAGCTGTCTTTAGCGAAGCCGCTAACTTGTATATAGACGATCCGCAGCAAATCGAACTTTATAATGCTGCGTTAAAAGCATTATCCGCATTGCAGGAGCTTGACACACTCGCACGCAAATATGGAATGTATGCAATAAACCGAACAAACTACCGGGCCATAATCGATATGGATATTGAAATGTCCCCTACTATGGGCGTATTATCTGCAACTCAGGTTTTACGCATCAATCCTTTCGCCATACAACAAGGATATGACGGCGGCCTTTTCAAAACTAGGTCCATATAAATCAAACAGTAACCATGAAAGAAGAACAAGAAAGCCAGCAGTCCCAAGGAGTGACGGCCATCGACTACTCCGAGGAAGAGGCAAAGAAGCGCGCTGCGGAATGGGCGGAAACATTGCCCGACGCCGAATAATCCAAACGTACAACAAGATTTTTAACAACTATGAAAAATTACGAATCAATTATCGAGACCTACAAAGCGGCCATTCCTCAACTGGAGGCAGCAATACAACAGTTGACGGCTTCACGGTTGAAAATATCTACCGAGAGCCTCAAGGATATTGCGACGGATAACAGTAAGAGTATCCGGGCGCAAGCACTGCGGATCGCAGCCGAAGACGCAAAGAAAATAAATATCGTGACAACCCGCCAAACGCTCACGGATCAGGCTGTTGAATACCTTAGCAAAGTAATAGACAATTCGCAGCAGGTCGTTCATGAAGCGCTACACCTCGGCAAGGAGAAGGCACTCGATTATACTGCCTTTGTGGTGAACGGCGATAAAATCGAATTGTCTGCCGAATGGCTTGCAGATCAAGAGCGGCAACGCCTTATTGATGTAAGCACTATGCGGGGGCGTGTACTTCAGCAGTTCGACGAAGTGCGCCGGGCTGTTGAGGCTCTGAACGCCTTGGTCGCCTGCAACAAGAATTACAAAATGGGGTTGCTCCCCGCCGGCACCCGATACCGGACAATAGCAACCATCGACGAGGACGGAAAATTGGAATTGCATTCTGAAGCATTGGATTTTCTGGGATAACAATAGAGACGGGTGGGGAAAGCCCCGCCCATCTCACTAACATCCATATTCACTATGCTATACCCAGACGGACAAATATACGAACAATCTGGGGAATGCGCAAGAGGAGAGAAAGGATAACCAAAGGATTTGCAGCTGTCGATGATAGGACCGTCTGGACGCTTGAGTTGAACCGCGATGAACTGATGATAATTCTGAATGGGATTAAAAATCACCGAATAAAAGGGGCGCGTATGAAACTGGCGGCCTTACGGGAGCAGAGAAACCGACGGCGCGATCCCGGTAAAGCAATCAATGTAAAATCAAAAAAAAAGTAAAACCCATGAACGAGAATAAAAACGCACACAAGGACATTGCGACAACACCAAGGCCCCAAATGGCCGCATCCGGAAGGCTGGATTTCATCAGTTTCCGAATAGCCCAAAAGAGCTACACGATATACAAGATGTCACCCCGGACCACGGCGAGAATCATGGCCGCCCGGCATATCGGCAAGGGATCTGACGGCAGCAAGGCGTGTATCGTGGCAATGGCCCATAGTATTGCGCTGGCCGTCGCTGGAAGCAAAAGCATATTCGCGGATCTCAAGGCGTGGTTTATATGCCGGCGGATTATGAAACGGGCATCTTTCGCCGAGTTGTTTGACTGCTACCAAAAAACGCTGATGATGATTCCGCTGGAGGATATTTCTGCAGTTGCCAGCGTAATAAGCGGATTGGCTGAAACTGTAGCTAAAGATGCGAAATGATACACCTGTGAATCATCGAAAAAATAAATTGCAGAAAAGCATTGTTTACTATTGCTTTTTCACGGGACCGCCGCAATCTTTGTACTGAGCTTATGAAGGAATAAGCCACGGATGATAGTATAGTGCGATTGGTCTGTTGGCTTCCTGAGCCGACAGACCTTTTTGTTTAATCCGGGTGCCGAGGGGCACCGCAAAAAAAAAGTTTTATGACTGATTTAATGACTCTGGCGAAAAGCCATCCCGACACCACCGTTACCGTCAAGTTGAAAGACCTGATGCGATTTCATGAGGATATCACTGCCGACCTAGAAAAAAGATTGCTGAACAAACTTGTCGAGATTAGAAAGGATGATCGCTATCTATCAATAAATCAGGTATGCGAAATATTCTCAATTGATCGAAGCACGTTGTGGAAGTGGCAGCAGAAGGGCCTTTTGGTTCCCTTTAAAGCCGGGACCATTTGGCGATACAAGTTGTCGGAAATTCGCGCAATGGTCAACAAAGCCACCAATAAAACAAACAAATAAAGGGGTGACGATCCGAGCCGCAACAGACATAAAAAATACCCGCGTTTCGCAACGCAGGTAATGTAAAATTGCACGCCACCTAGCCAAAAAACTAATGTACACGCACAATAACCGTTAAAATTTAAATAATTGTTATGAGCGCACTATCATTCAAAATTACTACGGATACCGCAAAGATAAACAATTTCCGTAAATCGCTTGAACGTTTATACGAATTACTCGAAAAATTCCCGTCCAAATCAAGCGGATTCAAAGTTATAAACCGCCATATTAGCGATCTGGAGACTCGTGTAGATCAGGCTATACGCAAAATTGCCAAGATGCAGCAACAAGCTGCGGAGTCGGCGGCTAAAGTGGCCACCCCTGCCACCCCAACAGCGACTCCCAGCAACAGCAAAACGACATCAGGGAGTCAGACGGCCCAAGCCGAAGCAGCAGCATATAAAGACCTGATCGGCACCATCCGAGAAGCTAGCGCCCAAAAAAAGATATATACAGCTCAAATTGAGCTGTTGAAAACCAAGACGCAAGCACTGACGGCTGAGTACAATGCACTTTCCAAAGCCGAAAAGAACAACGCCGCAGTCTCGCAGGCACAAAAGGACAAACGGCTGGACCTTTCGCTGTCTATTGCCAAAAACAAAGAAGAACTGGCGCTATATCAAGGAACCCTGAAGAACATTATCAAGACAGAGCAATTCGCCGAGGGATCCATTAATAAAATGTCGCAATCGCTGACCCGGATGAAGAATATATACCGGAATTTAAGCGCAGCAGAGCGGGAGGGGACACGGGGACAAACCATGCTTAAAAATATCGACACACTCGATACGAAGATTAAAGAATTGGATGCGGCAATGGGGGTACACACCCGCAATGTCGGTAATTATGCTTCCGGATTCAATATGCTTGGATTCCAGATTCAGCAAGTCGCCCGTGAATTGCCGTCGTTGGCGTATGGCCCGCAGATTTTCTTTTCGGCCATATCCAACAACCTGCCGATGCTGGCCGACGAGATTTCACACGCGAAGAAATCTGTTGATGAATTGAAGAAAGCCGGGCAAACATTCACGCCCGTATGGAAGCAGATTGCATCGTCCATCTTCTCGTGGCAGACCCTGCTTGTCGCCGGAGTTACCGTACTTACCCTTTACGGAAAGGAGATAACAAGCTGGGTGGCATCGCTGTTTAAAGGCAAGACAGCAATAGATACCGCCGCTGCCGCCCTTGAGCAATTCAATTCCGCGATGGCTCAAGGCTCGGTGTCGGCGCAATCCGAATTAACCAAACTGAACCTGCTGTATAATGCCGCAACCGATCTGTCCAAGCCCTATGAAGAACGGGCCGAGGCCGTCAAGAAGCTGCAAGACATCTACCCTGCCTATTTCGGCAATATGGCCGCAGAACAGGTTATGGTAGGGAATGCCGTCGGCGCCTATGAAGACCTGCGGGATGCAATTATTGAAGTCGCACAAGCTCAAGCTGCTAAAGACATTATTACAGAGAATGCAACTAAAAGATTGAAAATAACTACTAGCAATGAATATAAACGCATTCAGTTATATGCCAACCGTATTGATGAATTACAGTCAAAAATAAACGATTTACAAAATAAAGGAATTAGCAAAGAGTCTCCGATTATAAGAGGATTGATAGGCTCCATTGCCGGATTGGAAAAAGGCATTGAGCGTGCAAGCAAAGCTATCCGCACGAAATTAGAGCTTCCGGATGATATTCCGAATGATATTCGAGAATATCTCGCATTACTAGATGAAGCTGATAAGGAATTGGCACCCACCGCAGAAAAATTGTACACAACTAAAACCCCCGCCGAACTCAACGCAGAGGCAAAAAAAGCCCGTGATGAAGCCAAAAGCGCCGCAGAAAAGGCCGCATCCGACCAAGAGCGCAATTATAAAGATCTCACTAAGAAATTACAGAAACTACAAGACGACTCAGAGCAGGCCGAGATTGATTCCATGGAAGAAGGAACGGCTAAGAAACTTGCGCAAATTAACCTTGACTATAAGAAACGCGCACGAGCTATACGGGATGCCGAAAAGGAATTATTTGAGCTGCAAAGAAAAGAAATTGATGCCCAGTACAAGAATGACACATCCTCGGAAAGATTCCTTGCCGGGCAACAGATGGTGGCCCAATACAAAGGGAACGTCAAGCATTTGGCTCGGCCACTTGTTGCAGCGGCAGAATTGGTAAAGAAAGGCTGGGAGGATGCAGGAGAAGGTATCGCCACCGTTTTCAGCAGTCAATTTGGCATTTTGGACGCCAAGGGCAAAGTGACTGAAATATTAGTCACTCCTATCCTTCCCAATGGGGATATCTTGTCTCCGCAAGAATTGGAAGATTACATATACACCCAACTTGAAGGAGCGCAAGATATCCTTGCCGCAGATACAAAGGGACTCGTTATAGCCACAAACGTTGCTGCCGATGGATCTGCCGGCGAAAAATACCACAAACTCCAAGAAGTGTATTACGCCGACAACATCAAAGCTGCAGAAAGAGTAAGAGAATATGCAACAGCAGTCAGAGAAGCCAATCAAGCTTTAAAGGACGAAGAGTGGATGAATGCCTTTTTGTCAGAAGCTGGGATAAAAAATACTGAAAAATACCTTAATGAGCAACTTGATGCGTGGAATGAGTACTACATGAAGTACGGTACCATTTTAGAAAAGATACAAGCAACAAAGGATTATTATGATCGTGAGATTGAAAAGGCGACTACTCTCGGAGATAAAGAAAAACTAAAAAAAGAACGCGAGGCCGCTATAGCTCAAATTAAGACTAAAGAATCACAAGATTGGATTGCGTTTTTTTCGTGGATAGAAACCATGTCTAAAAACATGGCTTCAAATATATATAACACTTTGCGCGAGCAGCTAAATCAGATGCTGCAAACAGGGAAAATATCAATAGAAAATTATATACAGGCAACTCAAAAACTCGATCAGCAGTATCGTGAAAAATTGAACGAAAGAAGCAGATTCCAAACACTTCAAGATTCGGGGATTAATGGCCTAATTGATAAATATCAAAAGCTTGGAGATGCCATGCAGCTTAAAGGTGCAAAAACTGGCGATCAAAACATTCAAGCAATGGGGGCCTCTATGTCTAAAGCTGCCGGGAATGCTTCGGGGGTTGTTTCAATGATTGACATGATTGTCACATCAATTCATCAAACTATCCAAGCAATTCAATTGCTTACAGATAGTATTGTTGAAATGATGGCGTCCTTCGGTCAAGATGCAGAGATTGACACTGCATTAGGCAAATGGGCTGAACTGTCAAATATGTTATCTGAATTTGATAATCACGTATATGCTTCTTGGGAAAAATTCAAAAGTGGCGACATGATGGGAGCTGCCGCCGAAGCAACAAGCAGCGTGTTTGGAGTAATTACAAGTATAAATAAATGGATAGACAAAAGTAAGGAACGGAAAATACAAAAAATTCAGGATCAGGTTGATGCCCTTCAAGATTCATACGATAAATTATCACGTTCAATATCAAAAGCATATTCAACTGATGCAAAAGAATTAATTGAAGATCAAAATAAACTACTTGAACAACAAAAAATTTTAATTCAGCGCCAAATTGAGGAGGAGAAGAGCAAAAAAGACCCTGACAAGAAACGAATTAAGGAATGGCAAAAGCAAATAGATGAAATAACGAATACTATAGAGGATAATGCCGCGAAAGCACAAGACGCCATATTTGGTGCAGATATTCAGTCTGCAATCAATGATTTTGCAGAGGCATACGCAGAGGCTTGGACCAAAGGTGAAAACAGAGCTAAATCGTCTAAAGATTTTGTAAAAAACATTATAAAACAGATGGTTATTGAAGCCATGAAGGCTGATATAAAAACTCCTCTGCAAACTATTCGCGATAAACTGGAAGAATTTTGGAAAGACGGTATTATAGATCAAACAGAAGAGAATGTCATCAATGAAATGATTGATAAGTTAAATCAAGATCTGGAAGCGTCTTTTAGTTGGGCTGATAAATATTTTGAAGATGGAAAGACAAAACAAGAGGCGACATCTCGCGGATTTCAGGCTATGTCTCAAGATACCGGCGACGAGTTAAACGGCCGATTTACGGACATTCAGGGCAAAGTCACCGACATCCGAGGGTATGTAATGGCAATGGCGCAAACTGGAGGAATTATAACCGCCATAAACAACATCGCCACTTTAGGTGATAGAATAGATCAGATGTCGGTCGCCTGCTATGAATCGTTGCGCTTTGACGCGGAAACCCTTATCGAAGTGCGCGAGATAAATTCCAGCACTAAAAATATGGACAAAACCTTAGCACGGATCGAGGAAGGGATAAATAGCATTAAGAAAAATACTGAAAGCCTCTAACGCTTTTTACTACATGAAGATAAAAAAAGACATAGCAGACCTGAAAGCGTTTATGGACAATATCGAAGACGAGGTTGTCGATTTCATGGATGAAAAAGCCCACGAAGCACTTATTGAGCAAAAGGCAGCTCGACTACTATCTGGCAAACGCGACTATTTAAACCATACATGGAATCTTCGCAGTTCACTTGGTTATGCCGTGACTTACAATGGCAAGGAAAAAAGGCGATTTATAGGGAATCAAAATCATACGGATCCGACAGCGGGTGTCGAAGCGAATAAAGCCCTAAACGAAGTAAATAAAGCAGGCACCGGCGTTATTTTCGTCGATGGAATGGATTATGCGTCCTTCGTCAGTTCCAAAGGCTATGATGTGATAGATACCGCTGAAGCTTATCTAAAGAGAGAATTAAATAAACAGCAATAATAATTGGAAATGAAAGATATTCATAATATAGAAGAGATCAGGATTTCCGCTCTCCGTGGCGGAGCATGCAGGAAGGTAATGCGCATTCACGACTTCCCCGAACTCATAAAACTCATGTTCACGCCGCAGGGAATCGAATTCTGCCAAGACCACAACTTCCCCTCGGTCGAAGTGTTTAGAAAGAACCGAGACAGTTTAGAAGGGCTGGGAGTATATGTAGATGCGGGAAATATCGCGCTCAAGGGCAAAGAGTACGTGTGCCTCGTCGGAGATACAGACGCTACAATAGAGGCTGCCGGGACTAAATTCACCCACACGATTATCCTAATGCACGGCGCACGAGCCAAGATCAACGCCAAGGACTACGCCGTGCTGAATGTCGTAAATATCAGCGGAGAATATTCGGTAAAGAAAGACGAGACCGTGATTGTACTATAACAATAAAGCCGGGATTAACCCGGCTTTATTTAAAAAAGCAAATTCGCCTAATAAATATCAAAAATCATCATGCATACTCATATAGCCTTTAATCTTATCGCATAGATCAGCTATATATATTGGAGCAACGGTATTCAGTGCTCTTAATGCCTTGTATTTATTACTCATACTCATCTTGGATAAATTTACTTGCCTTAATTGTTCAAATAGATTCTTGCGATCAGACTTGCGTTTTGTCTTATTTAGAGCTGCATAATATAGCTTTGCTGCTTCGTCATATTTACTTATCACAGCGCTATCGCGTTGGTAGGACGCATAAATTTCGGAAATAGTATAAGAATATATCTCGGTTTTTATCTTTGCATTCCCATATGTAAAATAAGGTGTGTTTATTAAGCCATAATCAGACCATGCACACCAGAAGGAAATCCAGTCAAATTGTGGGGTTTCAAATAAATTAGAAAGGGTTGTTATTTTAATATCAGAGATTGAATACCGATATTTATAATCTTTACAGTCAATTTTTATTTTATAGGTAATGAAGGATACCATACGATAATTGGAATCGTAATTGTTTCGAATATAATCACCTATTTTAGCTCGTCCTGATGCAATTATTGTCTTATTATCGTTATTTCGTAGGGTAATATCGAAATCATCGAAAAGAAGTGCAAACATATTTTGTGCCCGCCCAAATAGTATTACTGCACTATCCCTTGATTCAACAATTTCTTGCACAGCCTCCTCTCTTTCATTCGCTTGATGTGGGGCGGCGTGTGTATGTAACAACGGAAATATAATTAGTGCGATTACAAGGCATTCTAAAGAAAATAATCGAATGAACCCTCGCGCATTATCCTTACGCTTCATATCCCTCGTAGTAGTAAGACTGTTCGATACCCTTGAAAATAACCTCCCGGTCATCCGTGCGGTCGGTCAATGCCGGTTGTAGCAGGGCGCGTAATTCCAGATCATTGATCGGACTGCGTTCCATAGCTTGCAAATACAAATCCTTATCCACCTTCCGCCAGTCCACAACCTGCTGGAGATGCTTTTTCAGCATCATGTCAAGCCAGATACGGGTGGCCCGTCCGTTGCCCTCCATGAACGGGTGGGCGATGTTCATTTCGACATATTTTGCGATGATCTCCTCAAAGGTCATGTCCGGCATTTGCTCGATTACCGGGAGGATGGCACCCAGATAAAGGCAATTTGCAAATCGGAAACCGCCCTTTGCGATATTCAGCGTCCGGATTTTTCCGGCAAAGTCGTACAACCCACCGAACAAATAGCGGTGAATCTCGCATAGCCCGGCCACGGTTCCGACCTCTATGCGGTCGATGTCCCCCGATTCGAATAGGGCGCGCGCCTGTTCAAGGCTTTTAGCGTCTATTTCGTCCGTTTTCTTTCCCATAATTTATTCCCCCTTCTCTACTTTAATAAGTTTGCCGCAATGCGGGCAGGTGATCGTGTTCGTCGGTTGAGGGGCGAAAAGCTCCGGAACCGATACACCGAGAGCGGCAGCGATACTTTCCAATGTTCCAATAGTAGGATTTCCGCTAATATTCCTTGTTAGCGTTATTCGTGTTATACCAAGTTTGTCGGCTAATTCTTGCATTTGCATTCCCTTTTCCTTGCAAATCTCCTTCACTCTTAATTCCATAAAATGCGTGTTTCATTATGATGTTACGCTGCAAATATAGGCATTAAATCAATGTAATGTATGCTTTTATGTAAAAAAAACACTATGATGATAATTTTTCATGTAAAATATTTGCATTACGAAACGTTTTAATGTATCTTTGCGCAACAAAGAAACATTAAATAGTTACAACCATGAAAGCAACCTACAATAAATCGAAGATCATGCGTAACGCTTGGTATCTGAAACGCGCTAACGCCTCGATGTCGTTCTCGGCCTGCCTCAAGAAGGCTTGGCGCAACGAGAAGTTGGCGATCATGACGGCGAAGATCGAGAACCGCCCGACGGAGCAGCCGAAAGCCACGGAATACCGCCCGCAGCTGTTGACGGTGCCGGCGGACTACTACGGCAACAGCAGGACCTACTACGGAGACTAACGGCAACCGGGGGCGGACCGCCCGTCCCCCTTCAACACTCATTACCGAAATAGACAAATAGCGAGATTCTCGCAAAACCTCGATAAAATTATGAAAGAGAACGTAAACACGACGAATTCCCCGGAAATTGATTGGCGAGCGGAGTATTGGAAAGGTGTACGCGATTACATCGAACAGGGTGATCGCCTTATTGAGGCGCACCAGCGAATAATCGAACTAACAAAAGAGCTTACAGAATGCCGTGATATTTTGGCCGGCAGACGCACAATCAATCAATACCAATGCAGAACCAGCAAACTAAATTAATACCATGAATACAGCATTAACCCGGTCCGACATTCGGACAATGGCCCGCAAGGCAGCCGATTACATTACCTTCCACTGCGACGGCATAAGCGAAGGTTTCGAGATCACCCACAAAGGGTATATTGCCTTCATCGACTACGAGGCGAAAGAGTGCAGCGACGAGAGGCAGGACCTCGTGCTGGTAGCGGCGGTCTGGGACGCCGAAGGCAAAGAACATCCCGATATATCCGAAGCCTTGCAATTAATGTTGAACTAATCATCTACGGTTATGATCTACGAACTATCCTTTGAAGGGCACACGCTGGGATATTTTCCCACCGAGGCCGAAGCGGTCCGCCGGGCCGGGTTCCTGCCCAAAGGCCGATATACGGTCCGGGAATGGGCCAAAGACGGCGAATTTATGATGTTTGATCCCTCTATCAATAACGAATATGAATACGCAGCCAAATAACCCGTCCGACTTTAACAGCCTTTCGGAACTCTACATGAAAGCCTGCGAAGCCCGGTTTCAATTACTCCAAGAACGCAGCGAATTAGTCATGGAGAACTTCGAACTGCGGATGCAGCTGCAGGAACTGCGGGCACAGGTATCGCCGAGCAAGGCCACCCAAAAGCCGAAAGGAGTGTTAATGAAACTTACCCGATAAAAGACTATGCATTATGAACAGAGACCAAATTTTACGCCGGCATGACGAGATAACTGCGGAGACAGATGCGGTAATACGCAGAGGGAAAGAGATTGTTGCCAAATTGGAAAGCGGCGCAATAAAACCGGAGGATCCGCAGGTAAAGGAGGTGCTCCAGCAGCTTATAGAGCGACGGAGGATCGGCACCGAATTTAATGCCGAGTTGAGCAGGCTGGCAGATGAACAACATAATAATACACACACTCAATGCTGAGGAATTCGCGTACACCCCAAGATGCCCCAGCCGTCAATTCGGGCGGCTGGGTTCGTTATTGGTGGCCGATTTTTCGACTGCCAAAAATGGCAAAGCCGTTCGGGGAATCCCCCGAACGAATCCCGATGTGGATTGGTTGTTAAATACGGGGAATTCCCGTCTTTAAAATCAAACTATGATTGTAAGGCACTTAAGAAATCTTTGGTTGACTGGAGCCGGAAATAATCGTCCAGATCCTTTCTTTTTAAATACCCATTTTTCTGGGGATTTAAAGGTGTCTGATTTGGCACGTTTAAAAACAAGGGCAAATCAGCCCGTTGTTGGTTATCAGCTGATTATAAGAAAACGGCAAGATTACAAGGGTATTTACAATTTGGCAGCCGAAAAATCGACTTGAAAACGACTTTATGTCCCAAAGGTTGCCCCAAGGTAAAACAAGCGTAAAACAAGCGTAAAACAAAAAAAACATCAAGGTTACGTCAAGGGTAAAACAGAAAAACCGCAAGATTACTGCAAGGGTGAAACAAATACAAAAATACGGCAAGATTACGGCAAGGGAAATGCAAAAACACCAAGGTTACACCAAGGGTAAAAAGGGTTAGATTAGGGTGAGGTTACAGCGAGGGGAAAATCAACCCCAAGCAAGGATAATTTTTCCACGTCCTTACGCGCGCGAAGCCGATCATCTAAAGCCGGCGTATCCAGCACCAAAATCAAACCTTTAGAACAGTTTAACGCAATGAAAGAGTGTTTGCACTACGTAAAATTCAAACTTATAGAATAATTTAACAGGGGTAGTACAAGGATTAAACGGTAAGGTTACGGTAAGGGTGAAAGTTAATGGGGGAAATTTTTCCCTCAGTGAAGTCGAACGGATCAACGAACGCAATTTTATGCCGGTTTAGGGGATGCGGCCGAACGTGTTTGCCGGGGGATGACGTCTTTAAAATGGGCGAAGTTGTGTGTAAATTGTGTACCCGCACTAAAACGAATCAACCACTCACATCGCTGTAAGTGGTTGGTTTTCAATCGTCGGGGTAGCGGGATTCGAACCCACGACCCCCTGCTCCCAAAGCAGGTGCGCTAACCGGACTGCGCTACACCCCGTCGTTCCCGGCCCTGAAACCCGTGATTGGCCTTACATCGGCCCCGCAGGGCTTTTCGTGTCAATCCCGGACTCTTCCGGCCGGGGGAACCGTCACGATTCCGGGATGCAAAGATAGCGGCTTTTTTCTTTCCGGCAAACTTTTGTCCCAAAATCGGTCTTGCAGGCGGTTCGTGGAATCATCGCTCCGAACGGCTTAATTTCAGACTCACGCGAAGACAATAAGCGGCTATCCGACGCCGGAAGTGTTGCCGCAGTGCAGTTAGTCGGCAAAAACCGGAACCAAAAGCAGGCTTTGAGCACCTTTCACGACAGATGTGGGGCAAAGAGCGTGTAACGATTCGCAGCAGCATATCAATGATAATTCCGATACGGCGTAACTACAGTCGGTGATAGTGGCAGTACAACAGTTCGCCGTCGTCGCCGCGGAGGTGCATGCCGCCGCCCAGACAGTAACGGAACATCTTGCAGTCGGCGCATGCGCCGCGCCGCGCCCAATCGCGGTTGCGGAAGGGTTCGAAGCGGTTTTGCCACACGTCCCAGAATTTATCCCGGTAGATGTTGCCCTGATGGAAGTTGGCACGGATCGACGTGCAGCCCGAAATGGCGCCGTCGACACGGATCGAAGCCACCGAGACTCCGGCGGCGCATTGGTAGAAGTAATCGCGGACTTCGGTCTCGTAGTCCCCAAGGAAGCCTTCGCAAGCATAGCTGGTCCCGATCCTGCCCTCTTTGCGGGTGCGGCGGATAAATTCCAGCATTTCGCGGAACTGCGCGTCGGTCATGCGCAGCGACGGATCGTTCTTGGCCCGGCCCATGGGGAAAATCGAAAAGAGCCGCCAATGTGCAACGCCCTCGGCAATCAGCATGTCGCGGAACGCTTCGAGCTGCGGCACCATGGCGCCCGTGACGCAGGTCACCACGTCGTAGGTCAGCGAGGGTTCGCGGACGATCATGCGCAGGGCCGCCAGCGCGCGGTCGTAACTGCGGGAATTGCCGCGGATATGGTTGTGTTCGCGTTCGAAGCCGTCGAGACTGACCGAAACGCTGCGCAGTCCGGCGTCGAGCAGGCTTCGCAAGCGCGCTTCGGTCAGGGCCATGCCGTTGGTGACCATGCCCCACGCATAGCCGCGGCGGGTGACTTCGGCTCCGGCACGCTCCAGATCGTCACGCACCAGCACCTCGCCGCCCGAAAAGATAATCAGCACCTCGGAGGGATCGACATGGGGCGTGATCTCCTCGTCGAGCACCTTCAGGAAGTCTTCGAGCGGCATGTCGGGCACACCGGGGTCCACGCGGCAGTCGCTGCCGCAGTGACGGCACGAAAGGTTGCAGCGCAGCGTACACTCCCAGAAGAGCGTCGTGAGCCGGTGCTCGGCGACCGTCGAAGCGTAGAGATCGGAAAAGATATTGAGGGCCAGCCGTTTGCGCAGGCCCGGACGGCGGCGCGCCATGGATTATTTCTCAGGAGCCTTGGCGCCCTTCTTCGTGTCCATGACGGGCGTATCCTCGGTCGGTTTCTCCGCAACGGGATCCAGCTCCTCCGGTTCGGCGGACTGCACCTTCGCATCGGGAATATGCACGCCCGTAGCAGGTCCGGCCTGTCCCGGAGGACGCACGCCGTACATGACGACAATGCGGGGCGGCACCTTCACCGAGTCCTGAATCTCCTGCGATCCGGTCTCCTGCTTCTGTTCCTCTGCACCCTTCGCCGGAGCGTTTTTGACCGTCGAGCAGGCAGTCGAAAAGCCAAGCAGCGCAGCCAGAGCGAGTTTCAGTTTTTTATTCATATCGCATCGTCATTAAGGTCATTGTTACAGAGCAAAGATAAAAAAATTTCGACCGAACCTGAAAAAAACATGCCAAAAAGTTTTGAAAGCCAGTGATTTTTACTTTACTTTGCCCTGTACAAACTATTTAATTTTCAATTTTTATGACAGGTAAGGTAAAATGGTTCGATAGCAAAAAAGGCTACGGATTCATTACGGGAGAGAACGGCAAAGAGATTTTCGTTCACTTCTCCGGTATCGTAACGGACGGATTCAAGTCGCTCAACGAAGGTCAGGCAGTCGAATTCGAAGTCGGCAGCGGCGCCAAAGGCGATCAGGCTGTGAACGTTACGGTAATTGAGTAAGCCCCACGGCGTTCTCTAAATTCAGGGAATAAGAGCAACAGAAACTCAGCATATTCATCAGTACTGAATTTTATGTATTCAACGGTGTTCGGATCGTGTCCGAACACCGTTTTTTCATGCGGCGGAGTCGTCGGGGAGAAACACCGCCGAAACCGACAACGGTCTGCGGACACGCCCCGCTGCCGCCCTCTCCTCTGCGGGCATAACCCGCAGTCGCCGCCCAGAAAGCACACGTCACTCTCCGGCGGGATAGACATAGCCGATAAAATCGAAGAGGTGGCTGCTCCGATAATAATTAACCCGCGCAAAGCATTTGTTCGTATTCCTGTACAACGTCAGAATTATCTCCCGCTCCTCACCTTTCTGAGGACCTACGATCTTAATGAAAAACTGCCGGTCCCCGTTTTTCTTAGGCTCCATTTCCGTTATTTCGGCGGTATCGTCCTCTATATTCAGCCGTTTCCACGTTTCGCAGGGGAAAACATTCCGGGAAAAACAGATAATGCCCTTATTTCCCTGCATGGAAATATAACTGCCCGAAGGCGATTTAACCGGTGACCCGCCTTTCGGCAAATAAAACTCAGCGGCCTCGATCACGAACCGACGCTCGTCCAACGCCTTCAGCGCCTGCCCGTACAAGGCTTCCGGCCCGCCCCCGGACAGCGCGTCCGGACCGGCGCCCCTATGGCCCGTACCGACCGCCGGCTTTTGCGCCGAACAGCCCGACAAACCGGCAATCAGCAGAAGTACAGGCAGGATTCTCAGTATAGTCTTCATAACGTTAAGATTAGTTTGTTAAAATACAACTCGATATTTTTGAACTATTTAAACGAAAAAGCATTATCGACAAGTCACGAAGGCTTCTACTGCGGCCTTGCTTCCATCCTTTATGCCTTGACCTTTGAACCCTGTCAGATTTCGTCCTTCACTTAAAATGAATCTGTCATACAATTGTTCTACTTTGTTTTTATCATGGTATTTCGGAAAAAGAACATGCGTCGTACGAAACCACGCGAAATCAACTCCCTCGGCATAGCCCGGAGTCAATCTGTAAGTCGATGAGTTTTTAAGGTTATTATAGTACTTCAAAGCACAGGAAGTCTCATACCACTTTTCAGGTTCAGACAAAAGGAACGATCCGTCCGGCAGCTCAATCTTTTTTTCCGGAAGTGTTCCTCCTCCATACGACCCAATTTTTATATATGATTTAGCAACTTTAATAAAGTCAGATATCAAAATACCATGAGTTTCACTGTAGTCATGATTACAGGAAATACATTTGGTTTGCCATGATGAATTCAGCATGCCACATGTCGGATTTGAACACCGCCAATGATACTCCGAAGATGATCTAGTTTCAAGTGTTTCATTTTGATCTGTTCGGTCAGAAATCAGCTCCTCCTTATTACAACTACTCACAAACAATCCTCCGCCAACAACTACAAGAGCTACAAACAAACCTTTTCGGAATAATGAAAGTTCTCCCATAACAACATTTTTTTTAAAGTAAATTAAGTATTATCAAAGCATATGCTTCAATTATCAAACAATATACTAAATAAAATTACAGTACACAACAGAAGGTCCATTTTTTTGCCCGTTTGAAAAAATAATCGTACTTTTGGGCGTCAATTTTAGGTTAATTCAGGTTCAAACATAAAAACCCAAACACAACCATGAAAGAAGCAATCGCAATTCTGACTGGCGGCGGACCCGCACCCGGTATGAATACCGTCGTGGGCAGCGTCGCAAAGACCTTCCTCCGCAAAGGTTACCGCGTAATCGGCCTGCACGAAGGCTACACGGGACTGTTCAACCCCTCGCCCCGAACCGTGGACATCGACTATCCCATGGCCGACGGTATCTTCAATCAGGGAGGTTCGTTCCTGCAGATGAGCCGTTTCAAACCCAAGGATTCGGATTTCGAAAACAACTTCAACCTCAAGTTCTTCACCGACAACAACATCAAACTGCTCGTGACGGTCGGCGGCGACGACACGGCTTCGACCGCGAACCGCATCGCCAAGTTCTTGGAGGCCAAGAAATACCCCATCGCCAACATCCACGTCCCGAAGACCATCGACAACGACCTGCCCCTGCCGAAAGGCACGCCGACGTTCGGTTACGAGTCGGCCAAGGACAAGGGCGCCGTTATCGCACGTGCCGTCTACGTAGACGCCCGCACGAGCGGCAACTGGTTCGTACTGGCTGCCATGGGCCGCAGCGCCGGCCACTTGGCATTCGGCATCGGCGAGGCTTGCCACTACCCGATGATCGTCATTCCCGAAATGTTCGACAAGACGGAAATCACCGTCGAGAAGATCGTGAACCTCGTGATTTCGTCGATCATCAAGCGCAAGATCATGGGCATGGACTACGGAGCTGCCGTTATCTCGGAAGGCGTATTCCACGCGCTGAGCGACGAGGAGATCCGCAAGAGCGGCATCCACTTCACCTATGACGAGCACGGACACCCCGAACTGGGCAAGGTATCGAAGGCGCACATCTTCAACGAGATGATCGAGAAGAAGGTGAAAGAGCTGGGCATCAAGGTCAAGAGCCGCCCCGTGGAGCTGGGTTACGAGATCCGCTGCCAGACCCCGATCGCATACGATCTGACGTACTGCTCGGAGCTGGGTATCGGCGTGCACAAGCTCTTCGCCGAAGGCAAGACCGGCTGCATGGTTTACGTGGATTCGGAAGGCAACGTAAGTCCGCTCTACCTCAAGGACCTGCAGGATCCCACGACGGGCAAGATTCCGCCCCGTCTGGTGGACATCAAGTCGGACAAGTTCTCGTCGGTGGTGGAGACCATCCTCAACGCCATCACGCCCGCGGATTACGAGGCTGCCAAGCAGTATGTCCCCAATCCGGAGGAGTACGATTTCCACAAGATCCTCAACTGGAAATAATCCTTTCCGAAACAGGATTTCAGCAAATCCCCGGAAGCGCGGCTTCCGGGGATTTTTCATGCAGGCCGGGAAAGAGAGCTGGCGGCAAGGACGGAAAGGCCGGACGGTTGAGGGCAGAAGTACCGGGACAGCGGCGGAAGGACCGGAGCGGCGACGGAAGAAAGCCCGGCGATGATGACAGAAAGGCCGAGGAGGGAGAAATGGAGGAAGACGGCAACGACAAAAGGACGGACGGCGATGACAGCAAGACCCGCCGGCGACGGCAGAGAAGTCAAAGAAGGAGGAATGGAGGAAGACGGCAACGACAAAAGAACGGACGGTGATCGCAGGAAAACCGAGCGGAGACGGCAGAAGGGCCGGGACGGTTGAGGGCGGTGATTTTCCAACGTTTTTCAGACGGAAAAGGAAAAATACCCGTATCTTTGCCGCATTAGATCCCTAACCCTTAAAAATACCTTTATCCATGGAGACACCGGAAAACAAAAACGATGTGTTCGAACCGATGCCGGAAGAGGCTGCCGCACAGGTTACGGCGGAAAACTCTGCGGACGGCAACCGGTCGCAGAAGATGGCCGAAGCAAAGAAGAACCTGCTTGCAGGAGCGCTTTGGTGCGTCGGCGGACTGGCTTTCAGTTTCTTATCCTACTATTTCGCGACAGCCGGGGGCCGGTACGTAGTCGCAACGGGCGCCATTATCTGGGGCGCGATTCAGGCGATCAAAGGTCTCGTTGTCATCCTGAAAATCCAGCATCAGGAGGGACGTTTCACGGCATTCTGGCGCACGGCGGCGCTGGCGGCATGTTCGCTCGCGGCACTGCTCTATCTGGGACAGTTGTCGGTGCGGCTGGCCGGCGGCGAAGAGATGCAGGTGGTGGATACCGAACAAATCTACACGGGTGCGCAGGGAATCAAGGCGAAGATTCCCGCCGGATACACCCTGCTCGAAGAAACCGTGCAGCCCGAAACGGACGAAACCTACGCCTACTACGGTTTCGACACCTACAACGACCGGATAGGTTACAGTCTGGGCAAGGTCGTGGATATGATTCCGGAGGAGATCACGTCCGTCGATGAGATTTCGGACCACTGCGCACAACGCGATTCGGCCTTCTACACGGGCGGATTCATCGCGCCGACGCAGCGCACCGAAATCGGCGGCCGCGAAATGTTGTGCAGCGAAGGATACATAACGGAGAATCCGGAGTTGGTTTACGCCGTTTACGACATGCTTTACGAAGGATCGCTCGTTACGGCGACATTCAGGTACGGGAAAAAGGATTACGGCAAGCGGGAAACCCGCCTGCGGATCGAAAGCCTGCTGAAAGGCATCGAGTTGGAATAACTGCGCGGATACTGCGAAAACGGATAAGGACGGCACCGAAAGTGCCGTCCTTTTTTATTAAAGGAAGCGGAAGGCAATGCGGGCAAGACCATCGGGAAAGCGTATGCCGACGGCGAGAGTACGGGCAGCAACTGCGGGAAGGCTGAGCGGCGCTGAAAGAAAAGGCCGGGGAGGGCTAGGCAGCATAAAGGAAGAAGGCAACGGCAAAAGGCCGGACAGCGAGGGCAGAAAAGTCGAACGGTGACAGCAGAAAGTACAGGCCGGAACACCGCCGCCGTACAGTGCGTTTCCTCCGCGGGTCGGGAGAGTATCAGAACAGCGTAGGTTCGGCCTGCCGGAGTGCGGCGGGATGCGGATGGAGATTGATGAATTCGAGACCCCGGCCCAAAGCGCGGCGAACGGTGTAGTGTGTGCCGCCGGGGGAACCGTCGTACCACGCGACCAGCAGTGCGGCGTGCTCTACAAGGTAGTTGTTACGCACGGCATAACACCCTGCATGATAGGACGGGGAGAGTGTCACGCTATGGTCGGCGGCAGCCAGCACACGCCGGAAGCGTTCGCGGTCGGCAGCCGGGAAGCGGCTCTCCTGTCCCCGGAAAGGAATTACGGCGACCAGCCGCAAACCGGGCATCGGCGTGTGCGGAGAGTGCGGTTCCGGAAAAAAGGCCGAAACGGAATCCACAGCAGGAGAAAAGGCCGATGCAGGAGGGACAGCAGCAGAAGCCGCAACGGAGGGAAAGGCGGCAGCGGAAGCCGCGGCGGGAGAAAGGACCGATGCGGGAGGGACAGCAGCAGAAGCCGCGGCGGAGGGAAAGGCGGCAGCGGAAGCCGCGGCGGGAGAAAGGGCCGATGCGGTTTGGGAATCGCGGCACGCGAGGACCGCCTCGGCGGCGGCGAGGTCGAAGCCCATGGCCATGCCGCAGAGGAAGGTCCGGAAGCCGCGGGCGTACAACTCCCCCACCGTCGCGCGCAGAGCCGCAGCGGCTTGGCCGTCGTAAGTGCGGTGGCCGGTAAAAGCGACGGTGGTAAGGCGGTCTTCGGTCATACATCCAAAGGTAGCGTTTTGGCCCGGACTTTGCAAGATTTCCTGCTGAATTTAAAACTTTATACGAATATGAAACATTCTGCAAATTGTCTCGCTTCCTTTCTGGGCGGCGCTCTGGTAGGAGCCGTCGTCGCCATGCTCGTAACCCCCAAATCGGGACCCGAATTCCGTGAGGACATCCGCGATATGGCTAAAAAAGGCACCCGCAAGCTGAAAAATGAAATTGACAAAATTCATTGCGACTGCAACGGTCTTGACTGCGATTGCGACAAGGACGAATAAACGGGACCGCCCCATGAAAGATAGCCCGTCGCCAACCGGAAACATCGTCACATCGCTGATCTTTTTCGGTGTGACGGCTGCCATTGCGATCATCCTCTTCATCGATGCATTCGTCATGTGGCTCGCGTCGCTGACCGGGTCCGTCGCAGTCGCAGCACTCATTACCGGAGGGTTCTTCGCCGTAATCGCAGCCGTGGTCTATCTGCTGGCCGTGCGTTCAGCCCTGAACTACATCCGGGACCGGATCGAAACGGTCTACGAGGTCGCTTCCCGGATCAAGGATGGGTATGACTGGTTATCCGACAAGTTTTCGTTCCTTTCGTTCCTCAGAAGATCCAGATAAGGTAGGAAAAAACGCCGGTGCAAGGAATTGCACCGGCGTTTTTTTGTGACAGGACGACAACGTTACAGATGCAAGTCCGCGTGGACATATACTTTCGTATAGCTACCTCAGACACGCAGGTAAAATTCGAAAAAGGACACCGGGAAACTGAGAAACAGAAAAACAAAGAAAAAGAGGACTCCGGCAAACCGCACGGCAGGGAGATGAAAAAAGGGTGAACGGCGTTTCAGACGCAAACCGTTCACCCTCGCAAATATGTGGAAACTCCGATTGAATCAGCCGTTATTTACCGAAGTAACGCTTGTAGAGACCTTCGAAGCCCTTGCCGTGGCGCGCTTCGTCCTTGGCCATTTCGTGCACGGTATCGTGTACGGCGTCGAGGTTCTGCTCCTTGGCCATGCGGGCCAGACGCATCTTGTCTTCGCACGCGCCGCACTCGGCGTTCATGCGCTTTTCGAGGTTAGTCTTGGTGTCCCATACCACTTCGCCGATCAGCTCGGCGAACTTCGAAGCGTGCTCGGCCTCTTCCCATGCGTAACGCTTGTAAGCCTCGGCGATTTCGGGATAACCCTCGCGGTCGGCCTGACGGCTCATGGCCAGATACATGCCCACCTCGGTGCATTCGCCCATGAAGTGGTTCTGCAAGCCCTCCCAGAGTTCCTTGCTGGCGCCCTTGCCGTCGCCGATAACGTGCTCGGTCACGAATTCGAGGTCACCCTCCTTTTCGACGACTTCGACGAATTTCTCTTTGCCTACCTTACACATCGGGCACTGCTCAGGTGCCTCAGGACCTTCGTGGATGTAACCGCATACGGTACAACGCCATTTCTTTGCCATAATCGCAGTAATGTTTATTGTTTATATTCTGTTTGTGTGGTGCAAAGGTAACGATTAGGGGCGAAATTCGCATATAAAAACGATTGTCTTTTTTTATAGAACGATAAGCCCTGCTTATAGTCAGCCCCGGCGGTCGATAACCTCCTCGATATAAGGCACGTCGGTGGAATCCTTCACCAGCACGCGCTTGTCGCGGTCGAGCAGGTAGAGCGTCGGAATCGCATGGAGGTCGTAGAGACTCTTCTCGCGCACGACGCAGCCCGCATCGTAGCCGTTGATCCAGCTCGGCGGAATATGGCCGCGGTATTCGCGCCACTCGGCGAGGTCCTCGTCGGGATAAAGCGCGACGACCTTCAGCCGGCCCCGCTTGATCATCACGGAGAGCATCGGCGAACCGTCGATCTGCTCGCGCAGCTGTTTGCACATCGGGCAGCCGGGGTTATTGATGAACAGCAAGACGTACTCGGCCTTCACGCCGTAGAGCGTTCCGGTGGCGCCCGAAGCGAGCGTATAGCGGAAATCGTTGGCGCGCTCGCCGATGCGGTTCTGCATCGCCATATTGAGATCGTAGGAGGGGCCGATACGCTCGTACTCGTCGTAATAGGGACTCGCCAGCACGGCCCGAAGAACGGGAATATAGAATTCGTCGTTGCGCAGCGGCGAATTGGGGTCGTGGATAACCAGCTCGGCCAGCATCGTGAAGTAGTCGAGCATGGGACGCGAAGCCGAAGCGCGGCGCATGAGCGAATCCATCGGCACGCCGTCGGTCGGACGGTCGGAGATAAGCGCGATCCAGCGGACATAGGCCTCGACCATCTGTACCGTATCAACCTCGCGAATAAAAAGGGTGTCGGCGAAGTCGAAACGGTCCCAGTAATGCCAGCGCAGGTAGTCGCGCTTCGCGTCGTCGGAGAGACTCGAAGGCGCGATGGCCGGAAGGAAAACCCGCATCTGGGGAGCGGCGGAGGTCTGCTGCCGCGACGAACGGCGACCGCACGAAACGGCGCAGAGGGCCGCAAGCAAAATAACAACAATACGGTACATAAAAGGAGTGTTTTATGTGCAAATATAGTTTTTTTTCGGCTACAATCCTACCATCCTCCCGGCGAAAGAGGTTCATCCGGCGGATTTGCACGGTAGTTGCAACGTTTTCATCCGTTAAAATCAATTCTCAATTTCATTGAATTATGGATATAAAGAAAACTACCACAAGTACCGGGTTCAAACTGAGTGTCATGACACTCGCAATTATGAACGTGACTGCCGTAGTGAGTCTGCGCGGCCTGCCCGCAGAGGCCGTCTACGGACTTTCGTCGGCATTCTACTATCTGTTTGCCGCCATCGTGTTCCTCATCCCCACGGCCATGGTCGCCGCGGAGCTGGCCGCGATGTTCTCGACAAAACAGGGCGGCGTTTTCCGTTGGGTCGGCGAAGCTTACGGCGCACGCACCGGATTCCTTGCCATCTGGCTGCAATGGATCGAATCGACCATCTGGTACCCCACCGTACTGACGTTCGGCGCCGTGTCGATCGCCTTTATCGGCATGAACGACGTGCACGACGCGGCGCTGGCCTCGAACAAGGTCTTCACGCTCTGCATGGTGCTGGCAATCTACTGGATCGCCACGTTCATCGCGCTCAAGGGACTCGGATGGGTAGGTAAAATCAGCAAATGGGGCGGCATGATCGGCACGATCATTCCCGCGGGTCTGCTGATCCTGCTGGGCATCATCTACATTTCGACCGGCGGCCACAACCACATGGACATGTCGCAGGGATTCTTCCCCGACCTCTCGAAATTCGACAACCTCGTGCTGGCAAGCAGCATCTTCCTCTTCTATGCGGGTATGGAGATGATGGGCATACACGTCATGGACGTAAAGAACCCGTCGAAGAACTACCCCAAGGCAATCATCATCGGTTCGCTGGTCACGGTCTGCATCTTCGTGCTGGGCACCTTCTCGCTGGGCTTCATCATTCCCGCAAAGGACATCAGCCTGACGCAGTCGCTGCTGGTGGGCTTCGACAACTACTTCCACTACCTGCATATGTCGTGGGCAGGCCCGATTATCGCCATCGCCCTGATGTTCGGCGTGCTGGCGGGCGTGCTGACATGGGTCGCAGGTCCTTCGAAGGGTATTTTCGCCGTGGGCAAGGCGGGCTATCTGCCTCCGTTCTTCCAGAAGACCAACAAAAACGGCGTGCAGAAAAACATCCTGCTGATTCAGGGATGCGTCGTGACGCTGCTGGCGCTGCTGTTCGTGGTGATGCCTTCGGTGCAGTCGTTCTACCAGATTCTGTCGCAGCTCACCGTGCTGCTGTACCTGATCATGTACATGCTCATGTTCTCGGCCGCCATCGTCCTGCGATACAAGATGAAGAACACCGACCGTCCGTTCCGTCTGGGCAAGGGCAACGGGCTGATGTGGTTCCTCGGCTGTATGGGTTTCTGCGGCGCCCTGCTGGCGTTCGTGCTGAGCTTCGTGCCACCCAGCCAGATCTCGACCGGAAGCAACACCGTATGGTTCTCGGTGCTGATTATCGGCTGCGTGGTGGTCGTAGGCGCGCCGTTCGTCATCTATGCACTGCGCAAACCCTCGTGGAAGGACCCGCAGGCTGCTGCAGAGTTCGCGCCGTTCCATTGGGAAACGCAGCCCGTCGCAGCGGCTCCGGTGCATACGAACACTCCCGAACCGACGGCGAAACCTTCGGAGACGGAACTTCACAACAAAGGACCCGCAGGCTGCTGCAGAGTTCGCGCCGTTCCATTGGGAAACGCAGCCCGTCGCAGCGGCTCCGGTGCATACGAACACTCCCGAACCGACGGCGAAACCTTCGGAGACGGAACTTCACAACAAATAAATCGATAAACAGATCGGACAATGATTCAAAAAATAGACAACGCTACGGTCCGCGAGGCCGTACAGCAGGCATACGAGCGCTGCAAGAACGAAACGGGCGGCAAGAACGCCGACTATATCCCCTATCTGGCCAACGTGCCGTCGAACCTCTTCGGCATCGCGGCCTGCCTGCCCGACGGCGAAGTGATCGCCGTGGGAGACACCGATTACAAATTCGGCATCGAGTCGGTATCGAAGGTGCCGACGGCGATACTCGCCATGAACCAGTACAGCGCGCAGGAGATGCTCGACAAGATCGGCGCCGACGCGACGGGACTGCCTTTCAACTCGATCATGGCGATCCTGCTGGAGAACGACCACCCCTCGACGCCGCTGGTGAACGCCGGTGCGATCAGCGCCTGCTCGATGGTGAAACCCGTCGGCGACAGCGACGGCAAATGGAAGTCGATCATCGGTTTTATCGAAGGGCTGGCCGGATCACAGGTCGAAGTGATCGACGAGTTGTACAAATCGGAGACGGCGACCAACTTCAACAACAAGTCGATCGCATGGCTGCTGAAGAATTACAACCGGATTTACGACGATCCCGACATGTCGCTGGACATCTACACGCGCCAGTGTTCGATCGGCGTGACGGCCAAGCAGCTCGCAACGATGGCCGCGACGATCGCCAACGGCGGCGTGAATCCCGTGACCAAGCAGCCGGTATTCAAACCGGAACTGGCGCCGAAGATCGCATCGCTGATGGCGACGGTGGGCTTCTACGAGCACACGGGCGACTGGCTCTTCACGACGGGCCTGCCGGCCAAGACGGGCGTCGGCGGCGGCATCATGGGCGTAGTTCCGGGCGTGATGGGCGTTGCGGCGTTCGCTCCCCCGCTGGACGAAGCCGGCAACTCGGTCAAGGCGCAGAAGGCGCTGGCCTATGTCGCCGGACATCTCAACCTCAACATCTTCGGCACGACGCGCTGCGTGATGGCCGAAAAGGAACCCGCAAAGGCATAGGCCGAGCGGTAATGTACGGCGAAAGGGGCTGCACTTCGGAGTGCAGCCCCTTTTCTATCGGACGGGAATACGCCGTCCGTCAGAATTGATAACGCACCCCGGCGACAAACGAACCGGAGACGCCCAAGCCGCCTTCGGCGCATCATCCGCCCTATAGTGCGGTGGAGACCTGATCCCCAAAAAACAAACGGGTACGGCAGGGCTGACAAGTGACGCATTTCACAGAATAGAAGAATTCTTTGCCCGAACCGTACCCGGTAATATCGGCCTGCGCAAAAAAAGCAAGGGCGCAGGTGCAACTCCCGTTGACCGGCCTTCCGAGCCTTGCATGGCAGTTGTCCTTACGCCCAAGCCCGTCCCGGCGCAAGGCCGGGACATGACAAGGGTTTCAGACAATGTTTACACCATGCATAAACCTGTTATATAAACAGTCGGAAGTTCGTCAACGGCGTAAAGGTTGTCTTAACCTTATAATATGTCGTTACGGCGGAGCCGTATCGTTTCGCAAAGTTAGCATAATTTCTGTATTCGGAGTTTCTGTTTGCACTCACAAAGATAGTAAAATTTTCATTCTGAACAAATAGACAGAGCAGAAAATTAGATTGATCCTTTCATTTGTATAAATGAAGCAGATGAAACCAAAACGAACGGACGAAAAATTGGCTCAATATGTCATTTCGCGAATGAAACAGTTGCGCCGCGATCATAATTATTCCCAGGAATACGTTATAGAAAATACCGGTCTGGATATTTTCCATTTTGAAAGCGGATCAAAATTTCCTACCCTTATCTCACTGACAATACTCTGCCGCTTCTACGGCATCAGCCTCCGGGAATTCTTCGGCGAGAGCGACTACCCTGTCGAATAATCCGAATATGTGAATTTATTAAATAAGACTCACAAGGGGAGGGTAATGGAACGGAAAAAACAACGCCGCGACGAAGAATTGCTTCAAAAAATCATTTTGCGGGTGAAGGAACTAAGGCACATGCACGACCACCAATCGCAGGAACAATTGGCCGAAGCGACGGAATTAAGCATTGCACAACTCGAATCAGGCAAGAATTTCCCAAATCTGACGACAATTTCGATTATTTGCAAGTTTTACAATATCACCCTCGGCGAATTTTTCGCGCCGCTCGATTATCCAACGAAAGACAACTGATTATTCTGCAACTTTCCGACTGCAGGATCATCTTATTCGAATAACAGAACCGCACAAATAAAAAAAGATTCCGCCCTTAGAGGCGGAACCTTTTTTACAATGCGTATAGGACAGACTACTCCGTCTCTTCGATAACGGCCTTGAACAGCTCGACGTCCTCCAAGGTGGAGTTCATGACGTAGGTGTATGCCTCCGAAATCTTGCCTTCGGCCAGCTTGCAGAAGACCTTCGCCGAATTGACATACTCCTCCGACTCGCCGGCCTGACGCGCCAGCAGGTAGGTGATGATGATATGTCCGGCGGTCTCGACCAGACGACGGGCGTGGAAATCCTTGAAGCCGCAAAGCTCCTTGTCCCCTGCTTCGACGCGGGCGATCATCTCCGCGAATTTCGCGGTCAGCTCCTTCAGCTTCGCAACGACGGGCTGCATGGGCTGGCTGTATTCGGCGGCGGCGTAGCGCTCGATCTGCTCCATGAAGGTGCCTTTGGTCACGGAGTTGATGGCCGCGACGACCTGCAGCTGCGAAGTGCCTTCATAGATATTCATGATGCGCGCGTCGCGGTAGAGACGCTCGCAGGGGTAATCCTTCATGAAGCCCGAACCGCCGTGGATCTGGATGGCGTCGTAGGCCTGCTGATTGGCGTACTCCGACGAGAAGAGCTTGACAAGCGGCGTGAAGCCGTCGGCAAGGCGGTTGTAGAACTTCATCTCCTGACGCTCCTCGCCTTCGAGCGAACGTTCGTGCGCGATATGGCCGTACTGCTTGTAAACCTCGACGAAGCGCGTGGTTTCGTACAACAGCGCGCGGACGCCCTGCAATTTGGCTTTCATGTTGGAGAGCATCTCCGAAACGGCGGCGAAGCGGATGATCGGCTTGCCGAACTGCTCGCGCTCGTGGGCGTATTTCAGAGCTTCGCGGTAGGCGGCCTCGCAGAGACCCACCGACTGGGCGCCGATGCCCAGACGGGCGGCGTTCATCAGCGACATCACGTATTTGATAAGGCCCATCTTGCGGTCGCCGACCAGTTGCGCCGGAGCATTGGTGAAGACCAGCTCGCACGTCGGCGATCCCTTGATACCCATCTTGTTCTCGATACGGCGCACCTTGACGCCGCCGTCGCGCTTGTCGTAGACCAGCATCGACAGACCGCGGGCGTCGGTCGTACCCTCTTCGGTACGGGCCAGCACCAGCGAAACGTCGCCGTCGCCGTTGGTGATGAAACGCTTCACGCCGTTGAGCAGCCACGTCTGCTTCTCCTCGGACCACGTGGCCTTGAGCATCACGGCGCCCAGATCCGATCCGGCGTCCGGCTCGGTGAGGTCCATGGCGCAGGTAGCGCCCGCGGAAACCCACGGCAGGAATTTGGCCTTGATCTCCTCCGAAGCGAACTCGTTGAGCGTCTCGGCGCAGTCCTGAAGGCCCCAGATGTTCTCGAAGCCGGCGTCGGCGCGCGACACCATTTCGTTGGCCATCACGAAGCAGACCAGCGGGAAGTTAAGACCGTCGTACTTGCGCGGAAGCGTCATGCCGCTCAGGCCCGCATCGACGATCGCCTTCATGTTCCGGACCGTACCCGAAGCGTACTCCACATGGTCGTTCACCACGCGGGGGCCTTCGTGGTCCACGCCCTCGGCATTCGGAGCAATGACCTCGCCGCAGATCTCGCCCGCGATCTCCAGCACGCGGCGGTAGGAGTCCATAGCGTCTTCGAAATCCTGCGGCGCGAAATCGTAGAGGTCCTTTTCGGCGAAACCGCGCTCTTTCAGCTCCACGATCTTGCGCATCATCGGATGCCCAAGGTGGAACTGCAAATCTTTGTTATCTGAAAAGAAATTTGCCATTACTTCGAATTTTGTTTGTAGTACTTAATCATCTTGGGGATTATCTCATTGACGTCGCCCGTGATGGCGTAGTCGGCGATCTTGTTGATCGGGGCTTCGGGATCGGTGTTGATCGAGATGATCATGGCCGAACCGTCCATACCCGCCGTATGCTGGATCTGACCCGAAATACCGCAGGCGATGTAGAGTTTGGGACGGACCGTAACGCCGGTCTGGCCCACCTGACGGGCATGGTCGGCAAAGCCGGCGTCCACGGCGGCGCGACTGGCGCCCACCTCGGCGCCCAGCACGTCGGCAAGCTCGAACACCAGATCGAAGTTCTCCTTCGAACCCATGCCGTAACCGCCGGCGACGATGACGCTCGCGCCCTTGATGTCGATCTTGCTCTCCGAAATCTCGCGGTCGAGGATCCGCACCGCCAGATCGGTGTCCTTCACGAACTTCTGCCAGTCGATCTTCTTCACCTCGCCGGCGCCCGGCACGGCGGCGTACTCGCGGCGCATGACGCCTTCGCGGACGGTAGCCATCTGGGGACGGTTGTCGGGATTGACGATCGTGGCGATGATGTTGCCGCCGAAGGCGGGACGGATCTGGTAAAGCAGGTCCTTATACTCCTTGCCGGTCTTGGCGTCCTTGTGGTCGCCGATCACCAGCTGCGTACAGTCGGCCGTAAGACCGCTGTAGAGGGCCGACGATACGCGCGGGGCGAAGTCGCGGCCGTTGCAGGTCGCGCCGAACAGCGCGATCTGGGGTTTCTCCTGTTCGATCAGGCCGCACATGACGGCCGTATGGGGCAGCGTGCGGAAAGGTGCGAAGATCTTGTCGTCGGCGACCCAGACGGTGTCGGCGCCGTATTTGGCCAGTTCGGTCTCGATACCTGCAAGATGCTCGCCCAGCACTACGGCTTCGAGCTTCACACCCAGCGTCGTGGCCAGTTCGCGGCCTTTGGTCAGCAGTTCGAGACACACGTCGGCGACCTTGCCGCCCTCGTTCTCGATATATACGAATATATTGTTCATGGATTACTTCTGCGGATTTAACCGAGCGTGTGGCTCGCGATAAGTTCGACCATCAGTGAATTGATATCCTCGTCGGAAGACGTGAGTTTCTTGGCCTCCTTGGCCTGAAACACCACGTTCTCGATCTTCTTGACCTTGGTGGGCGAACCCGCAAGGCCCAGCTGCTGCGGATCGGGATTGACGTCGGCGGCGGCCCACTCGACGATCTGCAGGTACTCCTTGGCGGCGGCGCGCTTGGCGGCCGGCGAGTCGGGAGCTGCGGCGATCTCCGATTTGGCGAGGGCGAATTTGCAGGTCATCACGCGCTTGGCGTTGCGCGGACGGCATTCGGGAGCCGACGCGTTGACCGTAACGACCACAGGAACGGGCGTCTCGACCGTCTCCATGCCGCAGTTCAGGCGGCGTTTGATGACCAGCGAATCCGCTTTGATTTCGGTAATCTCCTCGGCATAGGTCACCTGCGGCAGGCCCAGCTTCTCGGCCACCTGAGGTCCGACCTGCGCCGTATCGCCGTCGATGGCCTGACGGCCCGCGAAGATGATGTCGGGAGCGATCATTTTCAGCGCGCAAGAGAGCGCGTACGACGTGGCGAGGGTGTCCGAACCGGCGAACTCGCGGCCCGTAAGCAGATAGCCGCCGTCGGCCCCGCGGAACATGGCGTCGCGGATAATGTCGGCGGCGCGCTGCGGACCCATCGTAAGGATATGAACCGTGGAGCCTTCGGTGCGGTCTTTCAGCGCGAGCGCCATTTCGAGCGCATTGAGGTCCTCCGGATTGAAGATGGCCGGCAGCGCCGCGCGGTTGACCGTCCCTTCGGGGGTCATCGCATCCTTACCCACATTGCGGGTATCGGGCACCTGCTTGGCCAATACGACAATTTTAAGTGCTTTTTTCATAAGGTTATAGTTACAAAATTAAATCGGTTTCGTTGTTTCGGACGCCGCGGCAGGCGGAAAACTCCGCGCACGGGGCCGCATCTCCGGCCGCAATACGGCATGCAGGATACATTCGGCGCGGCATACGCGGCATGCGACATGCGGCGGCCCAAAGGCTCCCCTACCGGACGATCGTTTCGCCGCGGTCGGGACCGACGGAGATGATCTTCACGGGAACGCCCGTCTCGCGCTCGATGAATTCGACGTACGTCTTGAATGCGGCCGGGAAGTCGTCGTAGCTCTTGCAGTCGCGCAGGTCGCACTTCCAGCCTTCGAACTCGCGGTAGACGGGTTTCAGGTCGTCGCCGATCTCGTAGGGGAAATGCGCGGTGCGCTCGCCGCCGACCTCGTATTCGGTGGCGACCTTGACGGTCTCGAAATCGTTCATGACGTCGGACTTCATCATGATGAGCTGTGTCACGCCGTTGATCATGATCGAATATTTCAGCGCGACAAGGTCGAGCCAGCCGCAGCGGCGTTCACGGCCCGTAACGGCGCCGTATTCATGGCCGATACTGCGCATCCGGGCGCCCGTTTCGTCGAACAGCTCCGTAGGGAACGGGCCGCTGCCGACGCGCGTGCAGTAGGCCTTGAAGATGCCGTAGACCTCGCCGATACGGTTCGGGGCGATGCCCAGACCGACGCAGGCGCCGGCGCAGACGGTATTCGAGGAGGTGACGAACGGATACGATCCGAAGTCCACGTCGAGCAGCGTGCCCTGAGCGCCTTCGGCCAGAATGCTCTTGTCCTGAGCCAGACACCCGTTGACGAAATATTCGCTGTCGATGATGTTGAAACGCTTGAGGTATTCGACGGCCTCGAACCACTTCCGTTCCAGTTCCGCAATATCATATTCATAACCCAGACCGCGCAGAATGCTCTCGTGGCGCGCCTTGGCCCGTGCATAAATCTGCCGGAAATCGGCGCTCAGCACGTCGCCGACGCGCATGCCGTTGCGGCTCACCTTGTCGGTATAGGTCGGACCGATGCCCTTGCCCGTGGTGCCGATCTTGGCGCTGCCCTTGGCCGCTTCGTAAGCCGCATCGAGAATGCGGTGCGTCGGCAGGATCAGGTGGGCTTTCTTCGAAATGCAGAGTTGTTTGGTCAGGTCGTGGCCGCTGGCTGCGAGCGCCTCGGCCTCCTCGCGGAAGAGGACGGCGTCAATGACAACGCCGTTGCCGATGATGTTGGTTTTTCCGCCCTGAAATATGCCCGAAGGAATCGAGCGGAGTACGTATTTCTCGCCGTTGAACTCCAACGTGTGACCGGCATTGGGACCGCCCTGAAAACGGGCGACGACCTCGTAGGCAGGCGTCAGCACATCCACGACTTTTCCCTTGCCCTCGTCACCCCATTGCAGGCCGAGGATAACGTCAACTTTTTTCATTGTATCCGGTTGTATTTTTGTGTGCAAAAGACATTTTTTGCATCCAAAGGTACTAATTATTATCCGAAATACCCAATTCGCCGCGGCGACTTTTCAACAATGTATCAGAAATCGGGTGCGAAAAAACATCCTGCGACGAAAAAACAAAGCACTGTGCGAAATCGGCGGAATAAAATTCGGCGGCTCCGGAGCGGGACGGGCGGAGCAGGCGGACGGGGCAGGCGGAGCGGACGGAGCGGACGGAGCGGACGGACACGAATGAGCGGAGAGACGAAGCGCGGACAGGCAGGTGGGCAGGCGGAGCAGACAGAAAGGTCAGAGCAGGAGGACGGGACGAACGGAGCGGATAAAGGAATAGGCGGGAATCAGACAAAGCTGACAGACGGAGAGACGAAGCAGACGGGACAAGACGAATGGGCGGACAGGCGGAGAGACGAACCAAACAGACGGAAAGACGAAACGGCCAAAACGGGCGAAGCGGCCGGATAGGCGGGCAGATGGGCGGGACGGATGGGCGGACGGATGGGCGGACGGATGGGCGGACGGATGGGCGGACGGAGCGGACGGAAAGGCAAGCAGAGCGGACGGACTGCAGAGACCCCGCATCGCCATTCGGAAGATTCGCAAAACGCCGGACTGAATCATGCCGCAGGCGAAGAAAAAAACGACAATCCCGCCCCGGAGAAACCGGACGGGACGGAAGTGGAGGCCGGGAGCGGAAACCGGGAGCAGATCGGACGGGAGCGGATCGGCCCAAAAGACGATGCGGAATCAGCGGACGATTATTTCGGTATGTCCGTCGGCACTGACGCTCTGCGATGCGCGGCAGTAGACGGTCGTGAGCGGAGGATTGCCGCCCGCATCGGCCTTAAGCCGCTCCGAGCAGGGTCGCAGGTCGAGCGTCACGAGCCGGTTGCCGCTGCAGTCGAGCAGACGGAGCGCTCCGGCGGATTTGAGGTCCAGCAGCGTGAGCGCATTGTCCGCGCAGTTCAGCTCCAGAAGAGCGCGCAGCCCGTCCAGATCGAGCGAAGCGATGCGGTTACGGCTGCAATCGAGCGTCTGCAACAGCGTACACTTGCGCAAATCAAGCTGCGTGAGGTCGTTGCCGCTGCAGTCGAGCCGTTCGAGCCGCGAGAATTCGCCGATCTCCCACATATGCGCGATGCCGCGGTCAGGGCAGTCCATTTTCAGGACGCGCTGCGCTTCGTAGCGCGAAATGCGTCCGTCGTGGTCGATGTCGAAATGCTCAAGGCAGTAAGCCTCGAATGCGGGATCTGCAAAAGTGATGTATACGCGCTTGTTCTTGTCGTCGCGTTCGTCGTCCACAAGGCCGCAGGCCGCAAGAAGCGCAAACGCGAGGAGAGGAACGAAGCGGGTCATAGGCCTCAGATGTTTACGTCGTCGTCGGAGTCGTCGCCGCCGTCGGAATTGCCGTCGTCCTGAATCTCGTCGGCACCCTTGATCTCGTCGTCGTAGTAGTCCTTGTCGTCGTCCTCCTGCGCATTGTCGTCGATCTTGACGTCGATCTTAACCATGTAGGCGATTTCGTCCGTATCGAACGGTACGGCATAGAAAAAATCTCCGTTGGGCTTGTCCACGCGCATCATCGCTTCGGTGAACCCCAGCGGGTATTTCTGCTTGACGGCCTCCTGCAGTTCGGGGGCCAGATTATGGAAGCTCGTTACGATATGTTTCTTCGTCGTATTCTGTTTAGCCATAATAATGTTTGGAAATTTTCTGCAATTATAAGCAAAATTTACATATCGCGCCACATACTCAATTTTTTTTTGCATTTTTTTTGAATTTGCAGGTAGTTACGAACAAAATACGTACCTTTACGCACGTTATACTTATATTATGATACGCGAGAGAATCGAAGAGCTGCGGCGGCAGCTTGAGTACCATAACTTCAGATATTACGTCGAAAACGCCCCCGAAATCTCCGACTTCGAATTCGACGCCATGATGCGCGAACTGCAGGATCTGGAGCGCGCGCATCCCGAAATGGCCGATCCCAACTCACCTTCGGTACGCGTCGGAAGCGACATCACCGCGGAGTTCCGAAGCGTGAAGCACCGGTTTCCGATGCTTTCGCTCGGCAACACCTATTCGCCGGACGAGCTGCACGAGTTCATCGAGCGGATCGAGAAGGAGACGGGTCCCACGGAATTCGTCTGCGAGCTGAAGTTCGACGGCACGGCCATATCGCTCACCTACGAGCATGGCCGGCTGTTGCGCGCCGTGACGCGCGGCGACGGCACGCAGGGCGATGACGTGACGGCCAACGTCCGCACCGTGCGGACAGTACCCCTCAGGCTCAGGGGCGACGACTGGCCCGACTATTTCGAAATACGCGGCGAGATACTGATGCCCTACGCCTCGTTCGACAAGATCAACGCCGAACGCGAGGCGGCCGGGGAGACGCTTTTCGCCAATCCGCGCAACGCCGCGGCCGGAACGCTCAAGCAGCAGGCTTCGGCGGTGGTCGCGCGGCGCGGTCTGGACTGCACGCTCTACCAGCTGGCGGGCGACGACCTGCCCTTCACGAACCATTGGGAGAGTTTGCAGAAGGCACGCGAATGGGGATTCAAGATTTCGGACCAGATGCGCATATGCCGCAGTGCGGAGGAGATAGACGCCTACATCGCCCATTGGGACGAAGCGCGCAGGGAACTCCCCTTCCCCACCGACGGCGTGGTAATCAAGGTAAACGACTTCGGCGTGCGGCGGCAGCTGGGATTCACGGCCAAGGCCCCGAAATGGGCCGTGGCCTACAAGTTCAAGGCCGAGCAGGCTTTGACGCGGTTGGACAGCGTGGCCTTTCAGGTGGGACGCACGGGAGCCATAACGCCCGTGGCCAACCTCGAACCGGTGCTGCTGGCCGGCACGACGGTACGCCGGGCGACGCTGCACAACGCCGAACAGATGGCCCTGCTGGACATACGTCTGGGCGACATGGTATACGTCGAGAAAGGCGGCGAAATCATTCCCAAGATCACGGGCGTGGAGCTTTCGCAGCGGCCGGCAGACAGCAGGCCGTTCGAGTACATCACGGTATGTCCCGAATGCGGCACGCCGCTGGTCAAATACGAAGGCGAGGCGAAGCACTACTGTCCAAATCAGGGCGGATGCCGTCCGCAGATCATCGGACGCATCATCCACTTCATCCGCCGCAAGGCGATGGACATCGAGGGGCTGGGCGAAGAGACCGTCGAGCTGCTTTACGAAAACGGGCTGGTGCGCGACGTGGCCGACCTGTACGACCTGCAGGCTCCGCAGCTGGCGTGTCTGCCGCGGCTGGGCGAGAAGTCGGCAGACAACATCATCCGGAGCATCCGGGGATCGGTCGAAGTGCCTTTCAGGCGCGTGCTGTTCGGGCTGGGAATCCGCTTCGTGGGCGAAACCACGGCCAAATACCTCGCGGAACACTTCCGGTCGCTCGACGCGGTGATGAAAGCCACGCGCGAGGAGTTGACCGAAGCCGACGAAGTGGGCGGACGCATCGCCGACGCGATCATCGAATACTTCGCCGACGAGAAGAACCTCGCCATCATCCGCCGCCTGCGCGACGCGGGCGTGAAGTTCGAAGCCGAAGCGCGCGAGCTGGCGTCGGAGTCGCTCGCGGGAAAGAGTTTCGTGATATCGGGCAAATTCTCGAACCACAGCCGCGACGAGCTGAAAGAGCTGATCGAAATACACGGCGGCAGGAACCTCGCGGCCGTATCGGCGAACGTCGATTACATCGTGGCGGGCGAGAATATGGGTCCGGCGAAGCTCAAGAAAGCCGAGAAGCTGGGCGTGAAGATCATCTCCGAAGAGGATTTTATCGCCATGATCGGCAGCGACGAAATACCCGCCGCAAATGCGGCGGAAAAGCGGACGGAAGGGAGTGCGGAAGGGGGCGCGGCGCACAAGGATGCGGCCGAGCCGAAGCTGTTTTAGCCGGCAGACGCAACCGGATAGGCCGTCCCCGCCGGTACGAAGAAACGGAGGCGGGAACGGAAGAGACGACAGCGGCGGGAACAGAAGATGCCGCGGCGGCGGAAGTTGAAAACACGGCAGTGAAGGCAGAAGACGCAATACCGAAAGAAGGCTAAAACGCAGGGCGGCAAACAAAGACGCGGCGGCAGAAGCAGGAAATACAACAGCGGAAGCAGGAAACGCGGCGGCGGAAGTTGAAAACACAGCAGTGAAGGCAGAAGACGCAATGCCGAAAGAAGGCTAAAACGCAGGGCGGCAAACAAAGATGCGGCGGCGGAAGCAGGAAACGCGGCGGCGGGAACGGCGTAAGCGCCGGATCGCGGAAGACAGCCGCAGGAAAAGAAACTACGAACAAAACCGGAATACGATGATAAGAGAGAAACTGACAGGCGTGGGGGTCGCGATGATAACCCCCTTCACATCGGACGGACGCGTCGATTATCAGGCATTGGCGCGCATGATAGACTACGTAATAGAGGGCGGCGTGGATTACATCGTGGCGCTCGGCACCACGGCCGAAACCCCGACGCTCTACATGCCCGAACGCGCGGTGATCGCCATGTTCATCACCAACCATATCGCAGGCCGCGTGCCGCTGGTGATGGGCTGCGGCGGCAACTCGACGTCGGAGGTGCTGGACCAGCTCCGCGAATTCGACCTGCGGGGCGCGGACGCCATCCTGAGCGTGACGCCCTATTACAACAAACCCTCACAGGAGGGACTTTACCAGCATTTCCGCACCGTATCGGAGCATTCGCCCCTGCCCGTGATACTCTACAACATACCGGGCCGGTCGGGCGTGAACATGACCGCAGAGACCACGCTGCGGCTGGCGCGCGACATGAAGAACGTCATCGGCATCAAGGAGGCGTCGGGCGACATCGAGCAGATGCAGCGCATCCTCGACAACCGCCCCGAAGGGTTTCTGGTGCTGTCGGGCGACGACGGCATGACGCTCGACCTGATGCGCCGCGGCGGCGAAGGCGTGATTTCGGTGGCGGCGAACGTATTTCCCAAACGTTTCATGCAGTGCGTCGGTCATGCCAAGCAGGGCGATTTCGACCGCGCCGAAGAGGAGTACAGGGCGCTCGACGAAGCGGTGCACGCGCTCTTCGAGGAGGGGAATCCCGTGGGTGCGAAATGCGCGCTCTCGGTGATGGGCAAAATCGGCCCCACGATGCGGCTGCCGCTGGTCGAGGGTTCGCAGGCACTGCGCGAAAAGTTCAGCCGGCTGATTGCGGAATACGATTTGCGCTGATTCCGCGTTAGTGTCTAAAATACGGACTAAAACACGGATATGAAAAATTTACTGCTGTTACTGCTTCTGCTTCCGGCGCTGGCCGCGGCGAAGGTTCCCGACGAGGAGGATATTCAGAACAAGACGATGGACGCCGAGTCGCCGTTCTACTATCCGTCGCTGATGATGCGCTACAACGCCGGCGACGAAACGCTGACCGACGAGGATTACCACTACCTCTATTACGGCTACGCCTATCAGGAGAGCTACAAACCGCTGGACTCGAATCCCGATCTGGACAAGCTGCTGTTGATGGCTTCGGGACTCGATCCCGACAAACCGGCCGTCGAGACGCTCGAAGCGATGCTCTACACGGGCGAGGATGCGCTGGCCCGCGATCCGTTCAGCCCCAAGATCCTCAACCTGATGGCCTACGCCCACGGCGCGCTGGGCAACAAACTGCAGGAAAAGATGTACTACAACCGGATGCAGGGCGTCATCCGGGCGATCCGGGAGTCGGGAGACGCGCTGACGCAGAAAACACCGCGCCATATCCTGATGTTCGACCACGCGCTCGACGTGATGGCCACCGAAGGGCTTTCGTACGACAAGAGCCGCATCATCAGCCGAACGGTGGAGTTCATCCCGCTGACCGTACCCTACACGGTGGAGGGCAAGAAGCGCAAGGGACTCTACTACGACTTCGGACGCATATACTGGAACAAACCCGAAGGTTATACCTATAAACGCGACCGCACATGGCAGTTCAACAATCTCAAACCCCGTACGTACAAATAATCCGGCGCGCATTGTGCCTGCTGCTGGCGCTGGCGGTTTTCACCGGCTGCGAAAAGGAGCGGGAGCCGGCGGAAATAACGAGCTCACAGGAAGAAGCGGTGCTGCGCAGCACGGCCGGATCGGCAGCGGCGTTCACCGTGACGGCGACCGGACCGTGGACGCTGACCACCACGGGCGGCGGATTCGGCATCTCCCCGGCCGCAGGCGGCCGGGGAGAGACGACGGTAACGGTGACGGCGTCGGACGGGAATCCGGGCCGCAGCCGCGTCAAGCTGGGAACGGTCGCGCTGACTCTGAACGCAGGAGGCGCGCAGTGCAGCGTCACCGTGTCGCAGAGTCCGGCGACGGCGACGCAGACCATGCTGCTCTACATGCCGGGACGGGATTTGCTGAAATTCTACAAGCAGAATATCGACGGCGTCCTGAAAGCCGTCGATGCGAACGTTCCGGGCGACGGCCGCGTATTGGTCTGCTATCAGCCCAACGCGCACTCGCAGGCCGAAATGTACGAGGCGTATTTCAACGCCGAAAAGCAGGCGGCCGCATTCGCGCTGCTGAAAAGCTACGACGATTTCGCGGCGGCCGATCCCGCATGCGTACAGCGCATGCTGGCCGACGTGGAGGCATTCGCCCCGGCGCAGCATTACGGGATCATCGTCGGCTGTCACGGCAAGGCGTGGGTGCCCGCGAATCAGGGAGCGCTCAGCTACTCGGCCCGGATGTCGAAGGAGCTGGAGGATTTATGGACCCCGGCGCCGGGGGCGCTGACGACCCGTTCGTTCGGCGACACGGGACGGTCGATCGACATTACGGACTTCGCGGCGGCGGTCAAGGCCCAGAATTACAGGACCGACTACCTGCTTTTCGACGCCTGCTTCATGGCCAATATCGAGACGCTTTACGACCTGTGCGAATGCACGGACTACGTGATTGCCGCGCCCTGCGAAATCATGGGACAGGGATTCCCCTACGAGCGGGCGATGCCGTGGTTCTTCACCGACGGCGGCAAAGGACGCGATCTGACAAAGGTATGCGAAGCATTCTGGAACTTCTACATGAACGACGCGACGACCCAATCGGGCTGCATTTCGCTGGCCGTGATGTCGGAAATGGAGGGCATGAAGGAGGTCATGCGGCGCATCAACGCCGCGCCGAAAAAGTCTTATGCCGAAGAGCTGCAAAGCTACGAGGGAATGTCTTCGCACATATTCTACGATCTGGGCCACTGGGTCGAACTGGCCTGCGGCGACGCGAAGCTGAAAGAGGATTTCAAAGCGCAGCTGGACAAGGCGTTTCCCAAAGCCGCACGGCTCAGCACACCGGGATTCTACTCGGCGTACAACGGCCGGATGAACCCCGTCGCCTACTATTCGGGGGTGTCGTTCAGCGAACCGTCGGACAAATACGTCGAGGAGAACAAGCAGACGAGCTGGTACCGGGACACGCATTGAATGAAAAAGGGTGATTCTTGCGAATCACCCTTTTTCGTTATTCGTACTGGCCGGACTTGAGCCGTTCGACCTCCTCGCGGGAGAGGAAACGCCATGCACCGCGCTTGAGGTTCTTTTTCGTCAGACCCGCATAGTAGACGCGGTCGAGCTTGGTGACGGTATAGCCGAGGAACTCGAAAATACGGCGCACGATGCGGTTGCGGCCCGAATGGATCTCGATGCCGACCTCCTGCTTGTTGTCCTTGACATAGGAAATCTCATCGGCGAAAATCTCGCCGTCTTCGAGCGTAATGCCCTCGGCGATGCGGTCCATGTCGGCGCGCGTCAGGGGTTTGTCGAGCGACACCTGATAGATTTTCTTCTTCCGGAAGGCCGGATGGGTGAGCTGCTTGGTCAAATCGCCGTCGTTGGTGAACAGCAGCAGTCCGAGACTGTTCTTGTCGAGACGCCCCACCGGGTAGATGCGTTCCGTGCAGGCGCCCTGCACCAGCTCCATGACGGTTTTGCCCGCATGCGGATCGTCGAGCGAAGTCACATAGCCCTTGGGCTTGTTGAGCACAAGATAGACCTTCTTTTCGCCCTGCACACGGCTGTCGTTGAATTTCACCTCGTCGGTGGGCAGCACCTTGGTGCCCAGCTGGGTGACGATCTGACCGTTGACGGTCACCAGACCCGCCGTGATGAAATCGTCGGCCTCGCGGCGCGAGCAGAGTCCCGACTGGGCCAGAAAGCGGTTCAGGCGCATTTCGCCGATCTGCTTTTCGGGCGTGAACTTCGGATAGGAAGCCGGCTTGTCGTCGTGCTTCCGGAATCCGGGCTTATAGGGTTTGTCGCCGAACCTGCGGTCGCCGGACTTTTTGTCCGCGAACCGACGGTCGCCGGCGGGCTTGTCGCCGAATTTCTTGGGTCCCCGGTTGTCGCCGGAGGCGGGTTTTTCGCCGCGGGGCTTATCGCCGAACGAGCGGCGCGGTTTGTCGCCGTCGCGGTAACGTTCGTCCGAACGGGCGCGGTCGCCCTGCCGTTCGTCGCCGAAACTGCGGCGCGGTTTGTCGAATGCAGGACGGTTGTCCTCCGTAAAGTGGGGATTGTACGACGCCCGCTTGACGGGCTTGCGGTCATCGGACGGCTGCTCCGAATCGGCAGCATCACGCTGCAAACGCGGGCGACGCTCGACACGCTCCGCCGTAGCGGTCACGGTACGCTGACGCTTGTCGCGTCCGAAACGCGTAAGCACCGAGGTCGAGTCGTTTTTAAAGTCTTTCATAATCAGTTTGAATGTTTACGCGGCAAAGTTAATCGAATTTTCCGGATAAAAGCATATTGCGTGCCCGATTCGGAGATAAAAGCCGCAGGCCGTTACAAATTCGCCGCTTTTGCGTTATCTTTGCGTCCATAAACAATGCCCGGCGTCGTTTGCCGGGTATTTCCCCCGTCGCTTTCCATGAACATGAACCGTGAAATACTGCGCATTGCGCTCCCCAATATCGTCTCGAACATCACCGTGCCGCTCATGGGCATCGTCTCGACGGCGATCGCCGGGCACTGGGGTTCGGACACGGCCGCGACGATCGGCGCGCTGGCCATCGGCGTGTCGATCTTCAACTTCATCTACTGGAACTGCTCGTTCGTGCGCATGGGGACCAGCGGACTGACGGCGCAGGCGTTCGGCGCGGGCAACTTTCGCGAATGCACCAACATGCTCGTAAGGGCGATGGTCGTGGCGGCGGGCATGGGCCTGCTGATGTTGCTGCTGCAATACCCGCTGGGCGAGCTGGCCCTGTGGGGACTCAACGGCAACGACATGACGCGCGAGTACTTCTACGTCCGCATCTGGGCCGTGCCGGCGGGAATTCTGCTGTTCGGCTTCAACGGCTGGTTTACGGGAATGCAGAACGCGCTGATACCGATGTTCACGGCCATCACGGTCAACGTGGTCCATGTGCTGTGCAGTCTCTGGTTCGCATTCGGACTGGACATGGGGATCGTCGGCATCGCCTACGCCTCGGTAATCGCGCAGTGGACGGGCGTGGCCCTCTCCGCCCTGCTGCTCTTCGCATGCTACCGCAGGATACTGACCGGAATCGACTGGGCGGAGGTGGTGAACCTGAAACCGCTCAGGACCTTCTTCATCGTAAACCGCGACATCATGCTGCGCACGTTCTGCATCGTGGCCGTCTACACTTTCTTCACGGGGGCCTCGGCCCGCATGGACGAACCGGCGCTGCTGGCCGTCAACACGCTGCTGCTGCAGTTGTTTACGCTCTTCTCGTACATGAACGACGGATTCGCATACGCCGCCGAAGCCCTGACGGGCCGATTCATCGGCGCACGCGACGAAGGGGCGCTGCGCGACTGCCTGCGCCGCTGCATCGCGTGGGGCACGGCCGTGTCGGTGCTGTTCGTAGGCATCTATATCGGCTGGTGGCGCGAACTGGTGGGGCTGTTCGTGGACAGCACGGCGCCCAATGCCGCGACGATCGTGGAGCTGGCGGGAGAGTATATCGTATGGATCATCCTGATTCCGGTCGCCAGCGCCATGCCCTTCATCATGGACGGCATCATGGTCGGAGCGACCGAGACGCGCGTCATGCGCAACTCGATGTTCTGGGCCACGGCGGCCTATTTCGGCATCTTCTACGTCGGCTACGCGATAATCGGCAACAACGCGCTCTGGCTGGCATTCACGCTCTACATGTTCCTGCGCGGGGTGCTCCAATACTTCATGACGCACCGCCTGCGGTCGATCTATGTGAAAGCGACAGCCTGACCGCCATGGAACTGACCCCTGATTCGCTCTACATCAAATACGTCCGCCTGAAAGAGGAGGACGAAACGCCGCAGACCTATCCGTACACCGTTCCGGCGCTGGCCAACTTCCGGCGGCTGGAATTCCGCAGGCCCGTGACCTTCATCATGGGCGAGAACGGTATGGGGAAATCGACGCTGCTCGAAGCCATAGCCGTCAAGGCGGGATTCAATCCCGAAGGAGGGTCCAAGAACTTCCGGTTCGCAACGCGCGCCAGCCATTCGGACCTTTACGAACATGTCGTTCTGGGACGCGGACTCCAGCCGCGCGACGGCTATTTCCTGCGGGCGGAGAGTTTCTACAACGTGGCGACGGAAATCGAAAACGTCGCCGACGGCGTACTGAAATATTACGGCGACAAGTCGCTGCACCAGCAGTCGCACGGCGAAAGTTTTCTGGCGCTGCTCGGACACCGGCTCTTCGGACACGGACTTTATATTTCGACGAGCCGGAAGCCGCACTGTCGCCCTCGCGCCAGATGTACATGCTGTGCCGGATGAAGCAGCTGGCCGAGCAGGGGTCGCAGTTCATCATCAGCACCCACTCGCCGATCGTCATGTCCTACCCCGGCGCCGAGATATACGAAATCACGGACCGCGGGCTGGAACCGACCGAGCTGGAGGAGACCTCCCACTTCCGGCTGATGAAGCGTTTTATCCTCGACCGCCGGGGAATACTGCGACAGATGGAGCTGGAGAAGGAATAGCCCTCGAACTGAGTTCGAGAGCTATTCCTTATTCGGAGTGCGCACCGGACATAGCATCGGATAAAGCGCCGGACAAAAGAGCGCAAACAAAAACCACCCGGCTCCTGCGAGTCGGGTGGTTCTATATTGCCGGAGGGCTGTCCCGCCCGTTATGCGGCGGTTATTCGCCCTTGGCGGCTTTCCAGAGCGGGAAGTATTTGTCATACTTCTCCTGAATGCCGGGTTCGTCGCGCAGACGGAAGCAGAGCTGTTTGAGCATGTCGAGCGTATTGAAGTCGTCGGCTTTCAGCTCGTGGGCCTTCTCGAACCACGGAATAGCCTCCATATAGACCGCATTGGCGGCTTTCAGGTCGGCATCGTAAGCGGCCTGACTGCTGTACTGCTTCTCGTTCATCACCTTGTTCATCTCGTCGGCCTTGATCGTGTAGAACACGCCCAGATAGTAGTTGCCTTCGAAGAGTTCGGGTTTCAGTTCGACGACCTTTTGGAACGATGCGATGCTTTCGTCGTACTGCTTCAGCGCGAAGAAGATACGGCCGCGGCCGAACCAAAGATCCACATTCTCCGGATTGCTCTCGATAGCCGCGTCGATCAGCGCCACCAAGTCGGCGGGGTCGCCCACCGAATCCTCAGGATTGGTATAGAGCTGCACCAGACCGTCGAGAATACGCTCGTTCTTCGGGAACTTCTTGATACCGGCGACCAGCGCATCCTTGGCTTTCAGGACATTGGCCTTGTCGGCGTCCTTCTGGCCGTAGTAGCAGTGGAAAAGGTAGTAGTAGATATTGCCTTCCTCGTCGTTATAACCCAGATCGAGCGCCTTGTTCAGGTAATCGGCACCGATGACGTACGATGCAGGGTTCGCAGCGCCATCCACCGTGCGCAGATAACCCGCATAGTAGAGCAGCGCGGGTTCGGGATTGCCGTGAGCGGGGCTGGACTGGGCTTCGAAAGCCAGTGCATAGGCGTCGGCGGCATCGGCATAATTGCCGGTGTCGATGCCCGTATTGCCCACTTGCGAGCAGAAGTCGCTGATCTGCTTGAGCCCCTCCTTGACCTTATCGGCCGTCTTGGGGGCCATTTCATAAGCCTTGTTGTAGGCTTCGATAGCCTTGGCGGGAGCGTCTTCAATCACCCACTGCGTCTGGCTCCAAGTCGCGATCTTGCCGTCCTTGATATATGCCGTGAACCAAGGATAGACCCAAGCCTCGTAGGGAACATTGACGAGCGTCACCGATTCGGTCGAGGCGGGTTCGCCCACGGCCAGCTTGAGCATCGCGGCGTCCATATTGACGAAAAGGCTCTTCGTCGGTTCGATAGCCGCTTCGTAGAAGGCTTTGCCGCGGTTGATCCACGTCGCAGCCTTGGCGCCCTTCTTCGCATCGGCGATGTCGGCGTCGCTCTTCTCGATCTTGGATACAAGCGCCGACTTGTTTACTTTCTGGGCCTGAACGGCAGTAACTGCTACGAGAGCCACCGCAAGGACCGTCAAAAATACTTTTTTCATAACAGATTGAATTTTAATGTTTTAAAGTCATTTCTTCATTACTCCTCCGCCGGACGGTCCGCTTCGGGAGTGGCGTCATTCCCGGTTGCAGCGACCTCTGCGGATTGTACTTCTTCGTCTTCATCGCCCGCTGCCGGTACGGCCATCACCGAAGCAATGGCGTCGCCCTCGCGCAGGTTGATGATACGCACGCCCTGCGTCGCGCGGCCCGCAAGGCGGATCTGCGACACTGCCGTACGTATGGTAAGTCCCGAACGGTTGATAATCATCAGGTCGTTGTCGTCCGTAACGGCCTGAATGGAGATAAGTTTGCCGGTTTTCTCCGTTACATTGATCGTCTTCACACCCTTGCCGCCGCGGTTGGTGATGCGGTATTCGTCCAGATCGGTACGCTTGCCGTAACCGTTCTCGCTCAGCACCAGTACGTCCTGCTTCGAATCGGGTTCGACACATATCATGCCGACCACTTCGTCGCTCTCCTCGATCGAGATGCCGCGGACACCCGCACCGACACGTCCGATAGGACGCACCGTACTCTCGTTGAAGCGGATGGCCTTGCCGTCGCGGGCCGCGATCATCACCTCGGCCTGACCGCTGGTGAGCTTGGCCTCGATCAGCTGGTCGCCTTCGCGGATGACGATGGCGTTCACGCCGTTCTGACGCGGACGCGAGTAGGCTTCGAGTTTGGTCTTCTTGATCGTACCGTCCTTGGTACACATGATGATGAAGTTGTTGTTGACGTACTCCTCGTCGTTCAGACGCTTGACGTTGATGTAGGCGCGGACCTTGTCGTCGGGTTCGATCTGGATGACGTTCTGGATGGCACGGCCCTTCGAAGAGCGGGCGCCTTCCGGAATCTCGTACACCTTGAGCCAGAAGCAGCGGCCCTTCTCCGTGAAGAAGAGCATCGTATTGTGCATCGAGGCCACGTAGATATGTTCGATGAAGTCTTCGTCGCGCGTGGCGCTGCCCTTGGCGCCGACGCCACCGCGGTTCTGCGTGCGGTACTCGGCAAGCGGCGTACGCTTGATATAGCCCATGTGCGAAATGGTGATGACCATGTCGTCGTCGGCGTAGAAGTCTTCGGGGTTGAACTCCTCGGAAGAGTAAACGATCTCCGAGCGGCGTTCGTCGCCGTATTTCTCCTTGATTTCGAGCAGCTCGTCCTTGATGATCTGCATCTGCATGCCGACGTTTTCGAGCACCTCCTTGAGGTAGGCGATCTGCTTGGTAAGTTCGTCGCGCTCGGCGATCAGCTTGCCGTATTCGAGTCCGGTCAGGGCGCGCAGGCGCATCTCGATAATGGCGGAAGCCTGAATGTCGCTCAGGTTGAAACGCTCGATCATCGTCTGCTTGGCGGCGTCGGGCGTCTGCGACGAACGGATGATGTGCACGATCTCGTCGATGTTGTCCTGCGCGATCAGCAGACCCTGCACGATATGCAGGCGTTCCTCGGCCTTCTTCAGGTCGAAGCGCGCACGGCGCACCACTACGTCGTGGCGGTGATCGACGAAATGCTTGACCAGATCGCGCATCGGCAGCATCTGGGGACGGCCGTTCACCAGCGCGATATTGTTCACTGCAAACGAAGTCTGCAGCGGCGTATTCTTGAAGAGCGTGTTCAGCACGACGCTGGCGACGGCGTCGTGTTTGAGAATGATGATGATGCGAAGGCCGTTGCGGTCCGATTCGTCGTTGATATAGGAGATGCCCTCGATCTTCTTCTCGTTGATCATGTCGGCGATCTTCTTGATCATCTCGGCCTTGTTGATCATGTAGGGAATCTCGGTGATGACGATGCACTCGCGGCCGCTGGGAGTATGCTCGATATCGGTCTTGGCGCGCATCATAACGCGGCCGCGGCCCGTAAGCATCGCCTCGCGGACACCCTCGTAACCGTAGATGATACCTCCCGTCGGGAAGTCGGGGCCCTTGATATACTGCAGCATCTCCTCGCCCGTGATTTCGGGATTGTCGATATAGGCGCAGCAGGCGTCTACGACCTCGCTCAGATTGTGCGGGGCCATGTTGGTGGCCATGCCGACGGCGATACCGCTCGCGCCGTTGACGATCAGCAGCGGAATCTTGGTGGGAAGCACCGTGGGTTCGGGAATCGTATCGTCGAAGTTGAGCGTCCAGTCCACGGTCTCCTTGTCGATGTCGGCCATCACCTCGTCGGTGATCTTCTTCATGCGGGCCTCGGTGTAACGCATGGCCGCAGGCGAGTCGCCGTCCATAGAACCGAAGTTACCCTGACCGTCGACCAGCGGATAACGCATCGACCAGTCCTGAGCCAGACGCACCATGGCGTCGTAGACCGACCTATCGCCGTGGGGGTGGAACTTACCGAGCACGTCGCCGACGATACGGGCCGACTTACGGGTGGGCTTATCGGAGTAGAGGTTGAGCTCCGCACTCATATCGTAGAGGATGCGGCGGTGTACGGGCTTCATGCCGTCGCGCACATCGGGAAGCGCGCGCGACACGATGACCGACATCGAATAGTCGATGTACGCCGACTTCATCTGCTCTTCGATATTGATAGGAATGATACGTCCTACCAAACCGGCATTCTTTTCTTCTTCAGTTAGCATCTTGTCTCTTGAAATTACGGTCTTTTAACGAACAAAAATACGATTTATTTCCGATCTGAGCAACTTTAGGGCGATAAATCTGACGCCGGCGCACAAGATTTCCGGACCGGCACCCCGTTTTTGCCCCTTTTCCGCCGATCTGACGGCCTGAAAAAAATCTCCCGACGAGGTGTCGGGAGAAAACGAGCCTGTTTGCAGCCGGGCGAGAGCCGGCGGCCGCGGCCGGGTGGGGGCGCATGCGTTTTCAGACGCCGGAGAAAAAGTCGGAAAAAACGATTTCCGGGAAGCACGCCCCGCTTTTTTGCCGTTTCGGGAGGATTTTTTTACCTTTGCGGCTTCGACCCGAATTTTATGACCCGAATCAATACCCCCAAAGAGGTCCTCGCGCTGGCCGGAAGCTCCGCGGCGGACAAACTGCAAAATACGGCCGGCAAGACCCTCATACTCGCATTTCTGGCCGGCGCATACATCGCCATAGGCGGCCTGTTCTCGCTGATGGCGGGATTCGGGTTCCCCGGAGCGGCCGAAGCGCCCGGATTCCAGCGCCTGCTGTCGGGCGCGGTATTCCCGCTGGGGCTTATACTGGTGGTATTCACCGGAGCCGAGCTGTTCACGGGCAACAACGCCGTACTGATGCCGGGGGCGCTCGCCCGCCGGTACGGCTGGGGCAAAGTAGCGCGCAACTGGACGCTCGTGTGGATGGGGAATTTCGCAGGGGCGCTCTTCTTCACCTATTTTATGGTGGTTCTGCCCGGCGTGCTGTCGTCGGAAATGTGGCGGGAAGCGGCCTGCAATATTGCGCAGGCGAAGGTATCGCTGCCGTGGAGCACGGTTTTCCTACGCGGCGTGGGCGCCAACTGGCTGGTATGTCTGGCCGTATGGCTCGGAATGAGCGCCAACGACGTGCCGGGACGTATGCTGGGGCTGTTTTTCCCGATCATGTGCTTCGTGGTGATCGGCTACGAACACTGCATCGCCAACATGTTCTTCATCCCGCTGGGCATGCTGCTCGGCGCACCGGTATCGGCGGCGGAGCTGTTCGCCGGCAATCTGGTTCCGGCCACGCTCGGCAACATCGTGGGCGGCGGGCTCTTCGTGGGCGGTCTGTACTGGTATCTCAACCGGAAATAAGCGGCAGGAAATTCACGCGGCAGCAGGGACGCGGCAGTCCGGCGCGCAATCCGGGGCATGAGCCGTCACATAACGCACACCGTCCGTATCCACGGAAAGTATCCGCCGGAGTATATCCGCGCAGGCGTATCAGCGGAAGTCGATAAATTCGTAACCTTTGTAGTCCCCTTTGGAGAAAGCTTTGAGCGGTGTGTCGAGCGGCGCGACGCCGAGAACGGCGATGCCGACCTGCTCGCCGTCGTAATCGTAGCGGAGCGATTCGGGGCGCATCGCGGCGGTATCGACCGTAACGAGAATCTCCCCGGCGGGCGAGGCGTCCGCCGAAGTCGGGGTCAGCCGCACGACGGCCCGGCCCTCCGCGTCGCTCACCAGCGAGGGGGCATACTGGGTACCGATGAAGTCGAAGGCATGGGCCGGGTTGCTGAGCAGATTACGGCTTGAAGTATCCACGTCGTCGATGGTCACTTCGCGGCGGCGGTTGTCGATCTCGTAGCGGATTTTGCCGTCGCAGTAGACCTCCGCCTCCCCCACCGCGATATAGTAGTTTTCACCCTCGACGGCATAACGGCCGCGGGTGGTGTATTCGTCCGAGCTGACCTCGAACGTCACTCCGTAAGCGCCCAGCGCACGGAATCCCGCAGCCAGTTTTTCGAGAATCTCAGCGGCCCGTCCGTCGGCAGAAGGCTCAAGGGCGGCAACCGCCGCGGAGGATGCGGGAGATGCAGCAGCAGCCGGAACGCCGGACCGGAAGAAATCACCTGCGGCCGCAGGAACAGCGGATACGGTGGTTTCCGGGAAAACCGCACGAAGACCCGACGCGGCTTCGGCAGACACTGAGGAAACAGCGGACATGAAAGTTTCGGCTGACGCTGAGAAAACAGCGGATGCGGCGGTTTCGGCTGACACCGAGGAAACAGCAGACGCAACAGCTTCGGCAGACGCTGAGGAAACAGCGGACACGGCGGTTTCGGCTGACGCTGAAGAAACAGCCGACGCGGCGGCGGTTTCGGTTACGGCGAGGGTTTCGGAAAGCATCCCGCGGGCGGCGGCCGTCCGGGCCGCTGACAGCAGCACTATTGCGAATAAAAGTCGTTTCATGGGCGTAAGCATCAGAATAAACCGAGGTCCTGCAGTTTGGCTTCGAGCGACGGCAGGTCGTGGAACAGAATGTCGCGCGGCTTGGCCCCCTGCTGGCGGCCGACGATGCCGGCGCGTTCGAGCTGCGTCATGATGCGACCGGCGCGGTTGAAGCCGACTTCGTAGTTGCGCTGGATCATCGAGGTCGAGATATTGCCGCCCGAAACTGCGTCGCGGGCGATCTCGGCGAAGAGCGAGTCGTATTTCACCGGAGCGGACTCCTCGCTGCCCTGACTGCTGCCGCCGCCGTCCGCATCGGGCGTATAGTCGGGCAGCGGGTAGGCTTCGGTATAGCCCTGCTGGCGGGAGATGTAATCGACGACGCGCTCCACCTCCTTGGTCTCGACCAGCGCACACTGGATACGGGTCAGCTCGCCATCCTTCGAGAAGAGCATGTCGCCACGGCCGATCAGCTGGTTGGCGCCCGGCTGGTCGATGATCGTGCGCGAGTCGATCATCTGCATCACGCGGAAGGCGATACGGGCCGGGAAGTTGGCCTTGATACCGCCCGTGATGACCTTCACGTCGGGACGCTGCGTGGCGATGATCAGGTGGATGCCGATGGCGCGGGCCTTCTGCGCCAGACGCATCACGGGTCCCTCGACCTCGCGGGCGGTCATGATCAGGTCGGCGAACTCATCGACGACGACGACGATATAAGGCAGGTAGCGGTGGCCGTTATGCGGATTGAGCCGCCGGGAGGTGAACTTCTCGTTGTATTCGGCGATATTGCGCGCCCCGGCCTTCTTACAGAGTTCCAGACGGTTGTCCATCTCCGTACAGAGCGAGTTGAGCGCATAGACCGCCTTGCGGGGATCGGTGACGATCGCATCGTCCTCCGACTCCATCTTGGCGAGGAAATGCCGTTCGATCTTGGCGTAGAGCGAGAATTCGACCATCTTGGGGTCGATCATCACGAACTTCAGCTGCGCGGGGTGTTTGCGGTAGAGCAGCGAGGTGATGATCGCATTGAGTCCCACCGACTTGCCCTGACCCGTGGCACCCGCGACCAGCAGGTGCGGCATCTTGGCCAGATCGAAGACGTAGTTTTCGTTCTGGATCGTGCGGCCGATCACTACCGGAAGCTCGGCCTTCGACTCCTGAAAACGCAGCGAACGCACGGCGGAGTACATCGACACCACCTGCTTGTCGCGGTTGGGGACCTCGATGCCGATGGTGCCCTTGCCGGGAATGGGCGCGATGATGCGGATACCCAGCGCCTTAAGGCTCTGGGCTATGTCGTTTTCGAGACTCTGGATCTTCGAAATCTTGACGCCCTGCGCCTGCACGATCTCATAGAGCGTGACCGTGGGACCGACGGTGGCCTTGATGCGCTGGATCGGAATGCCGAAATTCTTGAGCGTCTCCTCGATGCGGGTCTTGTTGTCGAAAATCTCCTCGTCGCTAACCTCCGAATCGGACTGGTAGTCCTCCAGAAGCGTCACGGGCGGCTTGCTGTAGTTCACGAGGTCCTTCAGCGGATCGTAGCTCTCGGTCGTGATCGCCCGCTCGTCGACCATGCGGGCCTCGTTGGCTTCGACCGTAACGACGACGCCTTCGGCACCGGCCGAACCCGCGGAAACAGATGCGTCGGCGGGTGCGGATTCATATTCGGGCGCGGAGCCAGCAGCTCCATGCGCAGGCGCATCTCCGGATGCGGAAGCAGCCGCGGCGAGAGATGCGGTGCCGGCGAGAGATGCGAGGCCGGAAAGGGATTCGGGAGCGGCTCCGGTGAGGGTAGCCGGAGAAGATGCGCCGGCATCTCCGCCTACGGTAAGTTCGGTGAACGGGCCGTCGGAAACGGGCATATTGCGGACCGGAGTTCCGGCGGAAGGTGCGGCCGAGGGTGTCGAGGGACGCTCCAGCTCGACGAGTCCGCCGGGGCCGAGCACCAGCCGCCCTTCGGGACGCGAGAGGTCCACTTCGATAAATTCGCCGTCCTCGTCGGTCTTTACCGCGGATTCCGCTTCGCGGGCGGGTTCCGAGCCGACGGGGGTGCCGTCGGACGAGATTTCGACGAAGGGATCGTCCTCTTCGCCGCGGACGATCTGCGTCGCGGCTGCTTCCGGCTCACGGGCGGGACGTACGATTTCGGGGTCCGGCGTACGTGCGGCGCGCGGCGTTTCAGGCTCCGGTACGCGCACGGCGCGCGGCATTTCGGGTTCGGCGGCACGCTCCGTTCCGGCTGCCTCGGCGGCATCCGGCGCGGCCGGCGTCGCGGCAGCAGAAACGGCCCCGTCGGCTTCTTCGGCGTGGAGGTGTCCCGGAACGACCTTATGCTTGACGATCTCGACGATCCGGCCGCTCTTGTCCACCATGACGTTGCCCGCACGATTGACCTTGTTGATGAAATTGCGGTTGATGAAGACGCCCGTCAGTATCCAGCAGCCCACGAGCAGGATAAGCGTGCCGAAGACGCCGATATGCGTGTGCAGCAGGGCGCCGGTCTCGATGCCGAAAGCGCCGCCCCACCCCGTCGAGCTGCAAAGGCTCCACTTGTCGCCGAAGGCGAAGCCCAGCGTCAGCGAACCGAGGATCATGATCAGGAAGAGCGAGAGAATCGAATGGTTGAACAGCAGCGGACGCTGGCGGATGATCCGCACGCCGACGAGAATGATCATCGTCGGAATCAGGATGCCGAAGACGCCGAACGAATTATCGACCAGCAGGCGTCCCAGCTTCGCGCCCGCCCAGCCGCAGAGGTTCTCCGGCTCGACGCCCAGCGTCAGCCGCTCCTCAGGCGAGAGTTGCAGGCCGCTCTGGTCGGCGGCCCAGCTGAAGAACGAAAACAGCACGGACGAAGCGGCGAACACGCCGACGAACAGCAGCAAAAGGCCCGCGATCCAGCGGGCGCTGTCGCTGTTGGAGCGTTCGATGCGCTGACGTCCGTTTTTAGAAGCAGTTGTATTTGTCGTATTTTTAGATGCCATCTCGTGTTGCGCTTGATTTTATCAAGCGAAGTTACGCATTTTTTTCGACATTCGGGGTATCAGGGGGAACTTTATTGAATCCCGCGCCCGCTCAGAGCGACTCCGCGGCCTTATGTTCCAGACGCAGACGGTAGCTTTCACCGGCGAAGGTGCGGAACGTATAGGACGGGACATGGTCCGGGGCGGCGTGCAAGCCGTACTGGTCGAGCAACTGGACGACGCGGCGGGCGACGGCGGGCGACGGATCGACGATTTCGACGCCGCGGCCCGCGACGACGCGTTCCAGCACGGGAAGCAGGAAGGGATAGTGCGTGCATCCCAGCACGATCTGGTCGGCGCCGTGTTCCAGCATCACCGCGACGGCGTCGCGGACGGCCTGCTCGGCTTCGGGCGTCGATTCGCGGTCGCTCTCGACCAATTCGACGAAACCGCGGCCGGGGGCGGTGATGAGTTCGACGCCGCTGCCGTATTTGGCCGCCGTGCGGCGGAAAAGTTCGCCGTCGAGACTCCGCTCGGTGGCCAGCACCCCGACCACCCCGCTGCGGGTATTCAGGCAGGCGGGTTTCACGGCCGGCTCCATGCCCACGATCGGCATGGGGGCGTATTTCTCCCGCAGGAAGTCGATTGCGGCGGCCGTGGCGGTATTGCAGGCCACGACGACCATCTTGCATCCCTGCGCGACGAGGCTGGCGACGGCCTCGTCGGCGAGCCGCCGCACCTCCTCGCGGGGGCGCGATCCGTAGGGGCAGTTTTTGCCGTCGCCCAGATAGACGAGCGATTCGGAGGGCAGCATGCGCCGCACCTCGCGCCAGACGGTCAGTCCGCCCAGCCCCGAATCGTAAACACCTATGGGAGCATCGTTCATTCGTTTCTGTGTATTTGTCACTCCGTCCGCTTCGGGGAAAGCAACCGCCGCGGAGGGAGGTTATTCGTTCTGCATCGTGTGTCGAAGGATCGTTTCGACCACCTCGTCGTCGGACAGCTCGCCGCAATCGACGATCAGCTGCGCCTGCGCGTAAAACGGTTCGCGCGCAGCCATGTCGCGGCTCATGAACTCGACCAGTTCGGCGTCGTCCAGCCCTCGCAGGCGGGGACGCTTCTGCCGTCCGTAAGGGCTCAGCCGCCGGGCGATCTGCTCCGCCTCGCGGCGCAGGTAGACCGTAAATCCCGCAGCGTTCATGCGGGCCATGTTGTCGCGCCAGACGGGAAGTCCTCCGCCCGTGGAGACCACGGCGGCGGTACCGGCGAGCGTCTGTTCCAGCACTTCGCGCTCCACCTCGCGGAAACGCTCCTCCCCTTCGTAACGGAAAACATCGGCCACGGAAGCCCCCTCGCGCCGTTCGATCAGCGCGTCGGTGTCGGCGAACTCCGCACCCAGACGGCGTGCGAGCCTGCGTCCGAGGGTGCTCTTGCCGCACCCCATGTAACCGATCAGAAAAAGAGGTTTCATCGTCGGAGGTTAAAACAGATTCAGCTGTTCGGGGTCGATCACCTCGTCGGCATCGCCTTTGGCGCGTTCGATTTCGAACTCCACGCCGCCCGAAGTCGTGCCCGTACGGGGCAGGCCGGCGGGCGACGCGGGCGTTTTCTTCGGAGCGGAAGCCTTCGCGGCGGGGTTGTCTTTCACGGCCGAGTCGTCTTTCGCGGCAGGATTATCCTTTGCGGCAGGACCGCCGTCCGCCGCAGGCTTGTTCCGAGCAGGGGCGGATCCGGCCGGGACGCCCGGCGCGGAAGGAGTTTCCGCAGCGGAAGAGGCCGGCGCAAAGGCCGGGCCGGCCGTGGCGGAATTCGCACCGGAAGAGACGGCAGAACCAACTCCACCGGAAAGAGCTGCGCCGCGATCAGCCGCATCACCGTTCGAACCGCCCACCGCACGGTTGTCCGCACCGTCGGCCGCACCGTTGCCGGAACCGCCTTGCGCTCCGGCCGAAGCACCGCCGCCGGAGGGCGTATCGTCGGGAGCGTCGTCGTCCGAAGGTTCGGGTTCGGGCGGCAGTTCGGGTTCGATGAAGCGCAGCGCGACGACGTCGTAGGTCGTCAGGCGCTTGCCCTTGGCGCGGTGGCTCTTGACGCCCACGAATTCGTCCACGTCGATCTCGTCCGCAGGGCGCGACGCATGCGCGCCCTTGTAGGTGATTTCGAGCTTGGCGCCCGTACGTTCCGTCACGGCGACCAGATCGGCCTGTCCCTCCTCGTCGAGGAAGAACTGCATCTTGTCGCTCATCTCGGCCGTGAAACGCTTCATATAGTAGTACTGCTGCGAGCGGTCGTAATAGCAGACGCTGTAGATGCGGTCGGCTTCGTAACGGCTCACGCGCACGGTCTCGTCGGGGAAATGCTGGCCGAGGTCGTAACCCGTGATGTAGTACTGGTTCTTGGAGGTCCAGACGATGATCTTGTCGTCGCCCTTGAACTCGCCCAGCAGCGTGCCGCGGCCGTCGGCGTTCAGGCGGCGGACATCCTCGTCGAACCAGACGTTCTGGCCGCCGAGCGTCGAAGTGCCGCGCTCCTTGAGGACGATCTTGTGGATGCCGTAGCGCGAGAAGAGATTGCCCTGACTCTGGCGGCCCTTGATGGCGAGGGTCGAGAAGTCGAGGTCCACGATCACCTTCTTGAGACGCGGACGGGGCTTGAAGTAAATCTTGAGCACCTCGGCCTCACCGTTCGGATTGACAGACATATAGAGGATCTCGCTCTTGGGCGTGCCCTTGGTGATGTCGTACTCCTTGTCGCGCGTGATGGCCTTGATGGCGCAGCGCTTCATCATGATCGGACCGTTCTTGCCGTCGCGGTACAGCACGTTGTAGATCGTGCGCTCGTCGTTGCGCTTGAAGACGCCGATATAATAGATGCCCTTCTCGAAGAAGGCCTTGTCGCTGACCTTGGTGATGACGTAGCGGCCGTCCTTGGTGAAGACGATCACGTCGTCGATGTCCGAGCAGTCGCAGACCAGCTCGGCGTCCTTCATCGACTTGCCGATGCCGAAGAAGCCTTCGGCGCGGTCCACGTAGAGCTTGGCGTTGGTCACGGCGACCTTCGTGGCTTCGATATTGTCGAATTCGCGCAGTTCGGTCCTGCGCTCCCGGCCCTTGCCGTACTTGTCGCGGATACGCTCGTAATAGGCCACGGCATATTCGGTAAGATGGTTCAGATCGTACTGCGTGGACTTGATGTCCTCCTCGATCTGGCGGATTTCGTTGTCGGCCTTGTCGCTGTCGTAACGCGAAATACGGATGAACTTCAGCTCCGTAAGCCGCTGCACGTCGGAGAGCGTCACCTCGCGACGGAGCAGTTTCTTGAACGGCTCCAGTCCCTTGTCCACGGCGGCGTAGGCCTCCTCGCGGCTCTTGCTGCCCTCGATGAGCTGGTAGAGCTTGTTCTCGATGAAGATGCGTTCGAGCGACGCGGCGTGCCACGCTTCGTTCAGCTCGCCGAGCCGGATCTCCAGCTCGCGGCCCAGCAGCCATTTGGTATGCTCGGCCGAGCGGCGCAGGATTTCGCTCACGCCCAGAAAATGGGGCTTGTCCTCCCAGATCAGGCAGGCGTTCGGGGCGATCGAGACTTCGCAGTCCGTGAAGGCGTAGAGCGCGTCGATGGTCTTGTCGCTCGACTCGTCGGGCGAGACCTGAATGACGATCTCGACCCGGTCGGCCGTATTGTCATCGACCTTCTTGATCTTGATCTTGCCCTTGTCGTTGGCCTTGATGATCGAATCCTTGATCGACTCGGTGGTCGTGGTATAGGGAATTTCGGTGATGGCCAGCGTACGTTTGTCGATCTTCGAAATCTTGGCGCGGACCTTCACAGCACCGCCGCGAAGACCGTCGTTGTAACGGCTCACGTCGGCCATGCCGCCCGTCGGAAAGTCGGGGTAAAGCTGGAATTCGCGGCCCTGAAGATGGGCGATGCAGGCGTTGATAAGCTCCACGAAGTTGTGGGGCAGGATTTTCGACGCCAGACCTACGGCGATGCCGTCCGAGCCCTGCGCCAGCAGCAGCGGGAACTTGATCGGCAGCGTGACCGGCTCCTCCTTGCGGCCGTCGTAGGTAAGCATCCACTCGGTGGTCTTCTTGTTGAAGACCACTTCGTTGGCGAATTTCGAAAGGCGGGCTTCGATATAACGGCCCGCGGCGGCTTCGTCGCCCGTGAGGATGTTGCCCCAGTTGCCCTGACAGTCGATCAGCAGGTCCTTCTGGCCCAGCTGGACCAGCGCATCCTTGATCGACGCGTCGCCGTGCGGGTGGTACTGCATGGTCTGGCCCACGATGTTGGCCACCTTGTTGTAGCGGCCGTCGTCCACGACCTTCATGGCGTGGAGGATGCGCCGCTGAACGGGTTTCAGACCGTCTTCGACATGGGGCACGGCGCGTTCGAGGATCACGTACGAAGCGTAATCCAAGAACCAGTTCTTATACATGCCCGTCAGTTTGCGCACGCCCCCCTCGTCCTGCGTCAGCCGGTCGAACTTGCCCGCCTTGCCCTGAGGCCCGGCGGCCGGGGTTTCGTCGGCTGCCTCGTCGGCCGTTTCCGGGGTCGATGCGTCCTCGTTGAGCGGCTCTTCCCGCCCGATGATATCTTTTTCTTCTGCCATATTCCTTTAACTGATTGCAAGGTCCTGCTCGACGATATCCTCCTCGATGCGCAGGTTGTCGATGATGAAGCCCTGCCGCTCGTAGGTGTTCTTGCCCATGTAGAACTCCAGCAGGTCGTGGATCGGGTCGTCCTTGGTGATGCGGACCTTGTCCAGCCGCATCCCCTCGCCGATGAATTCGCGGAACTCGTCGGGCGAAATCTCGCCCAGACCTTTGAATCGCGTGATTTCGGCGTTGGCGCCGCAGCGGGAGACGGCTTTCAGGCGTTCGTCCTCCGAATAGCAGTAGTGCGTCTCCTTCTTGTTGCGCACGCGGAAAAGCGGCGTTTGCAGCACGAACAGATGGCCCTGACGGATCACGTCGGGGAAGAACTGCAGGAAGAAGGTCATCATCAGCAGGCGGATGTGCATGCCGTCGACATCGGCATCGGTGGCGATGATCACCTTGTTGTAGCGGAGGTTATCCATATCCTCCTCGATGTTGAGTGCCGCCTGCAGGAGGTTGAACTCCTCGTTCTCGTAGACGACCTTTTTGGTGAGTCCGTAGCAGTTGAGCGGCTTGCCGCGCAACGAGAAGACCGCCTGCGTACGCACGTCGCGGCTCTTGGTGATCGAACCCGAAGCCGAATTACCCTCGGTGATGAAGATCATCGACTGTTCGGCCAGCTCATGCTTGTCGGTGCGGTGTATCTTGCAGTCGCGCAGTTTCTTGTTGTTAAGCGACACCTTCTTGGCCGTCTCGCGGGCCTTCTTCTGGATGCCCGAAATCGCCTTGCGCTCCTTTTCGTTCTCGACGATCTTCTTCTGGAGAATCTGCGCCGTCTCGGAGTGCTTGTGCAGGTAGTCGTCGAGGTGCTTGCCCAGAAAGTCCACGACGAAGTTGCGCATCGACACGCCCGGCTCGATCTCCTTCGAACCGAGCTTGATCTTGGTCTGCGACTCGAAGACCGGGTCGGTGACCTTGACCGAAATGGCGGCGATGATCGACGTGCGGATGTCCGAAGGGTCGTAATCCTTGTGGTAGAACTCCTTGACGGTCTTGGCGATGGCCTCGCGGAACGCCGCCTGATGCGTGCCGCCCTGCGAGGTGTACTGGCCGTTGACGAACGAGAAGTAGCTCTCGCCGTAACCCGTGCCGTGGGCGATCGCCACTTCGATGTCGTCGCCCGAAAGGTGGATCGGCGGATAGAGCGGCTCCTCGGTCATGTTTTCGTTCAGCAGGTCCAGCAGGCCGTTTTTCGAGACGTAGCTGCTGCCGTTGAAATTGAACGTCAGACCCAGATTCAGGTAGGTGTAGTTGCGGATCATCTGCTCGACGTATTCGAGGTTGTAGGCGTACTGCCCGAAAACCTCCTCGTCGACGCGGAACGAGATGAAAGTGCCGTTCTTCTCCCTCACGCCGCTCTCCCACGTATCGCTCTGTTCGAGTCCCTGCGCGAAGGTCACCGTGCGGGCTTCGCCGTCGCGGACCGAACGGGCCGTGAATTCGCTCGAAAGCATGTTGACGGCCTTGACGCCGACGCCGTTCAGGCCGACGGTCTTCTTGAAGGCCGAGCCGCCGTACTTGCCGCCGGTGTTCATCTCGCTGACGGCCGCCGCGAGCGACTTGAGGGGAATGCCGCGGCCGTAGTCGCGCACCGAAACCACGTTGTCGGCGATCGAAATGTCGATCTGACGGCCAACGCCCATGATGAACTCGTCCACCGAGTTGTCCACGACCTCCTTGATGAGGACGTAAATGCCGTCGTCGGCCTGCGCGCCGTCGCCCAGCTTGCCGATATACATACCGGGCCGCAGGCGGATGTGCTCCCGCGGCGAGAGGGTGACGATGGCGTCGTCGCCGTAATTGTCGTTCGGATTCGTATTGAGTAAATCTGCCATAGTCTATTTTTTGTTTCGGATCTCGGCGAGGGCCGCGCACATGGCGTCGTGCACCTCCTGCATCAGTTCGTGCGTCTCGGCCGCGGCGACCCGCCCGGCGGAGACGGGGGGCAGCACCCGGATCGTGATCCGGTTGCCCCAGTTGAACAGCGCGTTCTTTTTGATGAGCGTCTTCGTACCGTCGAGCACCACGGGAAGAATCTCCACGCCCGCCTCCTTGGCCAGCGTGAAGGCCCCCGCCTTGAAACGGTGAATCTCGCCGTCCTTGGAGCGCGTACCCTCAGGGAATACGGCCACCGAAGCGCCGCGCGAAATCCATAGTTTGCCGTCGCGGACCATCTGCTCCAGCGCTTCGGAAGCGCGACCGCGGTTGATGCAGATGTCGCCGTGCAGGACGAGGTACTGCCCGAAGAAGGGGGTCTTGAAGACCTCGCGCTTGGAGACCCAGCGGAAATTGAGCGGAATGTAGTAAAGCGTCGGGATGTCGATCACCGTATTGTGGTTCAGCACGATGACGTAACTCTTCTTCCGGTCCACGTACTCCCGGCCGATCACCCGCTGCCGCCACCGGGGAGGCACGGCGAAGAAGATGCGGACCAGAATGCGCGACAGTTCGTGCACCACGCGGCGGCCCTTGTCGAAAGGATAGCACACGACCAGAGCGACGGCCGACAGCACCATGAAAAAGGTGCAGAGGAAGACCAGAAAGATATAGTAAACTGCGCTTATCATAAAATCAGTCTTTAAGGCCCGGCCGCCGCACCCCGCCGCACCCGTCCGGACGCCGTATCGGGCGGAAAACGGCATAGCGGAGCGTTCGGAATAACGTCAGGGGACAATGAGCCATAATAATTCAATCTGCAAATTTAGGAATTATTCGCAGGAATCCTAAATCGGGGAGCAACGATTTTTCAACAAAATATTCACGATGACCGTCGGGCCGGACCTTTTTTTTCGCAGGCCGCCGAAAAAAAATAATGCGAAACAGTTGACCCGTCCCCAAGGTCAGGGTGTATCTTTGCCGCATGAACACTGCGCAGAGTTTATGAAGACAACGAAAATCAAATTCAAAATCGGAGAATTTTCCAAGCTCAACCGGGTTACCGTCAAGACATTGCGGCACTACGAAGAGATCGGACTGCTCGTACCGAGCCAAGTGGACAAGTGGACCGGATACCGTTATTACGACGTATGCCAGCTGGGAAGGATGAACACTATCCGCTACCTCAAGGAGCTGGGATTCACGCTCGAAGAGATCGGAGAGCTGTTCGACGAGGGGCGGACGCGCCCGTCGCCGGAGCTTATCGCGGCCAAAACCGCGGAGTGCCGGGAGACGCTGCTCCGGCTGGAGCGGCGCATGACGGAGCTGGAAAGGCTGGGAAAAGAACTCGCAAAACCGAAGAAAATGGAAAAAGCATTTATCAAAGAGCTGCCGGCGGTCGTCGTCGCCAGCCACCGCCGGGTCGTCAGGGGCTACGACGAAGTGTTCGACCTCTGCCCCAATGTCATCGGACCGGAGATGGCGCGGCTGGGTTGCGAATGTTCCGAACCGGGCTACTGCTTCACGATCGACCACACCTGCGAATTCAGGGAACGGGACATCGACATCGAATACTGCGAAGCGGTGACCGAACGGAAAGAGGAGTCGGAGCTGATTGAATTCAAGGAGCTGGAGGCCGTGCCGACGGCCGTGTGCATGTATCACCGCGGAAACTACGACACCCTGCCGCAGACCTTCGCCGAACTTTACGCATACGTCGAAAAAGAGGGATACAAGCTCGCGGGAAGCCCCCGGTTCAGCTATATCGACGGCATCTGGAACAAGGACAGCGAGGAAGAGTGGCTGACCGAAATTCAGATTCCGGCAGGCAGGTAAGCCCGCCGTCCTACCCTTTCGGACCTCCGTACCCTGCCGGTACGGAGGTCTTATTTATATATGTATCAAAATTTTCTGCAAAATATAGTACTATGCATTGCAAAGTATAAACATTTTTACATATCTTTGCCACGTCAACTAAAATGCTACGCAGATTACAATTAAACGCAGAATATTATGAAAAAACTTATCCTCCTTATCCTGCTGCTCGCAATGGCTGCGGCGAACGCAATAGCGGCCCGCATGTATCCGGCCGGCGGCCGCGTCGTGGACGAGCAGGGGCAGGCCGTGGAGTATGCGACGGTGGTGCTGCTCAGGGGCGGCGAGCAGGTGGCCGGCATGGCGACCGACGACGACGGACGCTTCGAGCTGAAGGTCCCGACGGGCGAATACACCCTCTCGATCCAGTATCTGGGTTTCGATCCCGTTCTGCGGCAGGTGCGCGTCGAAGCGGACAACGATCTGGGCGACATCGTGCTGAAAAGCTCCTCGACGCAGATCGAGGGCGTGGTGGTCAAGGCGCAGCTGATCCGCCGCGAGGCCGACCGTTTCATCGTCGACGTGGCCAACGCCCCGGCGGCGATCGGCAAGGACGGCATCGAACTGCTGGAGCGCGCTCCGGGCGTATGGGTGGACGACGAGAAGATCTCGATCAACGGCAAGAGCGGTTCGAAGGTGTACGTCAACGACCGCGAACTGCGCATGGAACCGGCACAGCTGCTGACCTACCTGCGTTCGCTGCGCGCCGACGACATCCAGAAAATCGAGGTCGTGCCAACGACCGGCGCGGACTACGATGCGGATTCGTCGGGCGGCATCATCCGGATAACGCTCCGCAAACGCCGCGAAAACGGCGTGGAGGGGTCGTTGTCGGCCGATTCGCGACTGGGCCGCTGGGTGCGGTCGGTCAATCCCCGTGCGCGCGTCAGCTACCATTCGGGACGGCTCGACCTCTACGGGCTGGCGTGGATCAACCTCGAAACCGACGAATTCGAATCGGACGAAAACACCCGCTACACGTCGGGCAGCAACAGTCTCGAAGCCCACTCCGAAAAATTCGAACGCGACCGGAATTTCGGCGCGAGCTTCGGTTCGGTGTACGAGATCAATTCCCGCCAGAGCGTCGGCGCAGAGTTCGAATACTGGCGCAACCGCGAAAAAGGCCCCAACGACTCCTACACCGATTTCACGGCCGCAGAGGGCGTGACCCGCACCGACAGCCGCTATGACAATTTCACGGCGCGCAACAACTACTCGCTGACGTTCAACTACATCCGGAAGATCGACTCGCTGGGTTCGACGCTCAAGGTGCTGGCCGACTACAACCGCCGCACCACGGACGCCGAGAACGACAACTTCAGCCGCACAGCCGCTCCGGCCCCCGCGCCCGCCGCAGACTCGACTTACCGCGACAATTCGGTCTCGGTCTACAACGTGACCACCGCCACGCTGGCATTCGACAAGAAATTCTCCCCCCGCTGGTCGCTGCGGGCCGGAGCCAAGTACACCTACAACGACATGCACAACGACGCGCTGTACGAATACCGGAAAAACGACGCATGGTCGCGCAACGACGACCAGAGCTTCACGATCAACTACACGGAGAACATCGCCGCGGCGTACGCCATCGCGTCGGCCAATCTCGGACGCTGGAGCTTGGTGGCGGGAGTGCGCGGCGAGTACACCCGCACCGAAGGCAAAGGACACGGCATCGCGCAGAATTACTTCAGTCTGTTCCCCAACGCCAACGTCTCCTATGCGCTGGCCAAGGACGGGTCCTATTCGCTGATCGCGCAGTATGCACGCACGATCGAGCGGCCGCGGTTCTGGACCCTCAATCCGCAGCGGTACCAGATTTCGGACTACACCTATCAGACAGGAAATCCGAAGCTCGACCCGGCCTACAAGCACGACGCGAGCCTGACGCTGGTGCTGAAACACAAATACACGCTGACGGGCGGCATCGTCGTCCAGACCGGCGAAATACAGCAGACGATGCGTCCCGACGCCGACGACCCGAAGCGGCTGTGCATAGCGTGGGTCAATTACGACACGACGAAGAGTTATTACGTCTCGGCCAATGCGCCCTGCCAATTCGCCAAATGGTGGACCATGAACCTCAACGCCACCTACATACGTCAGGGCCAGCGCGTCGATCAGCATACGCCCGAAGCGCATTACAACTTCTATTTCGCGAACGCTTCGACCACCTTCACGCTCCCCGCGAAGTTCTACATCGACCTGTCATACCGCCTTCAGGGCCGCATGGACTTCGGCAACTGCTGGGTGGAGCCGATGCACTTCCTCAATGCGGGGATCAAAAAACGGTTCGGCGACAAGTTCACCGCCGCATGCTCGGTGCGCAACCTGATCGACCGACCGCAGCATGTCGGCGCACGCGGCGAAGGGTTCGTCCGCAGGGTGGACATGTCCCAGCAATGGAACTGCCGCGAATTCCGCATTTCGCTGAGTTACAACTTCAAGTCCGGGAAGGCGTTCAAGCGCCGGGCCGTCGAGGCGGGTTCGGCCGACGAGAAGAGCCGGTTGTAGATCGTCGGGGCCGGCCCCGACGGAGTAAAACGGCAGCTGCCGGGAGCGGATCAAAAACCGCTGAATACAAGCGGATACGGTACATAAATTGCTGCATGGCGGGAAAAACTTCCTGCTATGCAGCATTTCAGTTATCTGGCCGAGATATTCGTCGTGGGCGGCATCGTCTCGGCGCTGATTATCGCGGCCGACCTGCACTCGTGCAGACAGCCGATGCGTATTATGAACAGCGTGTGGATTCTCACCGGACTGTGGGCCAGCGTCATCGGGCTATGGGCCTATTTCACCTTCGGCCGGCCGCGGCACTGCGACCTCGAAGAGCATAACGGCGGCCGGAAAACGGGGACGAAGCCGGAAACAGGAGCAGAAACACGAGCCGAAGCGGAAACGGGAGCAAGAGCGGCAGAAGCCGGGGCTGACGGCATACGGAAAATGAGCAGTACGGCAGGCATGGAAAATATGGGTGAAACGGCAGGTATGCCGGGTATGGCTATGCCCGGCATGAGGAACATGGCGGAAGCGGAGATGCCGGGGCGGCCGAAATGGGAGTCGGCGGTGTTGTCCACGCTTCATTGCGGAGCGGGATGTACGCTGGCCGATCTGGTCGGGGAATGGTTTATGTATTTCGTTCCGATCGTCGTCGGCGGGAGCCTGCTGGCCGGGGCGTGGATCGCGGACTACATACTGGCGCTGGTTTTCGGCATCGGGTTCCAGTATGCGGCGATCCGGGGCATGGAACGGACACTCGGACGCGGCACGGCCCTGCGGCGGGCGGCTAAAGCCGACATACTGTCGCTCACGGCATGGCAGGCAGGCATGTACGGCTGGATGGCGGTCGCAATTTTCGGACTCAACGGGGGCATGCCGCTTCCCCGCACTTCGTTCGTATTCTGGTTTATGATGCAAATCGCCATGGCATGCGGATTCATGGCAGCACTGCCGGTAAACGTCCTGCTGATTAAAGCGGGCATAAAAAAAGGGATGTAGCTTCCCGCCGCATCCCCTTATATCCAACACGATACCACCCTACCGCGCCCGGCGGAACCGCAGGTGCGGAAAGGGAATATGCAGTGACCGACCGGCGATGATGAGCGTCACGGCGGCCAGAATCAGCACCACGCCCAGCACGATGCGCGGCGTGAGCCGTTCGCCGAAGACCACGACGCCGAAAAAGAGGGCCGTAAGAGGTTCCAGCGCACCGAGAATCGCCGTGGGCGTAGAGCCGATGGCGCGGATGGCGGCGGCCATCGTCACCAGCGACACGATCGTCGGGAAGAGCGCCAGCGAGACGGCGTTGATCCAAAGTCCGGGCGTGGGGATCGCCTGCAGGTCGGCGCAGAAGCGCAGGCGCACGACATAGACGCTCAGGCCGAACAGCAGGGCGTAAAAGGTGAGTTTCTCGGTCGGCAGGCCGCGCAGCGACGAGCGGTTGACGCCCACGATGTAGACCGCATAGCAGAGCGACGAGAGAAAAACCAGCGCGACGCCGAGAAAGGAGAGCGGCTCACCGCCGCCTTTGTAGAGCATGGCGATGCCGGTGAAGGCCAGCAGGATCGAGAGCATGGTGATCCGGCTCACCTTCTCGTGGAAACCGACGGCCATGATGACCGCGACCAGCACGGGATAGAGGAACAGGATGGTCGAAGCGATGCCCGCGTCCATGTGGTTGTAGCTCTCGAACAGGAAGAGCGACGAGAAAGAAAAGAGCAGTCCCATGACCGCCAGCGGCACAAGGTCGCGGCGGCGCACGGCGAACGACTGCCGCCGGACGAGCATCAGCGCGCCCAGCATCGCCGCAGCCAGCAGATAACGGTAGAAAAGCACCGAATCCACTCCCATGCCCGCCTCGTAGAGGGGCAACGTGAAGAGCGGATTCAATCCGTAACTGGCGGCGGCCACGGCACCCAGCACGCAGCCGCGCGACTTAGCGTTCGCCATTTCCTTTAGAACTGTACCTGCGGCGCGGCTTCGGAGCCTTCGGCCGACTCGAAGTAGGGCTTCTGCTCGAAACCGAACATTTTGGCGACGAGGTTGGCCGGGAAGCGGCGCACGGAGACGTTATAGGTCCGGGCCACTTCGTTGAACTGCTTGCGGGCCACCGAAATACGGTTTTCGGTGCCTTCGAGCTGCGCCTGCAGTTCGAGGAAGTTCTGATTGGCCTTCAGGTCGGGATAGCTCTCCGACACGGCAATCAGACGGCCCAGCGCCGAGCGCACCTGCGCCTGCGCCTGCTGGAACTCGGCCAGCTTTTCGGGCGTCAGGTCGTCGGCCGACAAGTTGATCGAGGTGGCTTTGGCGCGGGCTTCGGTCACCTCGGTAAAGGTCTGCGTCTCGTGGGCCGCATAGCCCTTGACCGTATTCACCAAATTGGGAATCAGGTCGGCACGGCGCTGATACTGCGTCTCGACGTTGGCCCATGCAGTCTTAACGCCCTCTTCCTTGTTGACGAATCCGTTGTACGTTGCATAGAAGAAGATCACCACGAGGGCGGCGACTCCAATCCAAATCCATTTTTTCATAATCGACAATTTTTTATTTTTAATACACAATTTTCAGTCATATCTTTCCGCCTTCGGCCGCTGCAGCCGCCTTCGGCGTCACTCACGAATCTCAAATCGGTCCTCCCTAAGCCCCCGGCGAAAAGAGTCGCCGCACGCGGCCGGAATTACGGGTGAAGACAGCCGACGGACTATCGGACAGCCGGACGGCAGAACTACCGGTCTGCAGAACAAACCAACCAACGGCCAACCGAGCAAGCGAGCTGCCGGACCGGAGAACCAACGAACCGGCGGTTTCCCGGACCGACGGACGACCGGACGGCAGAACAGCAGAACGGACTAACAACCGGACTACCGGACGGCCGAACCGGCGGTTTCCCGGACCGGCGAACGGACATCCGCCCCTACCAGCGCGATCCGGCGCCTCCGCCCCCGAACGACCCTCCGCCGAAACCTCCGCCGAAGCCGCCGCGCGATCCGCCGCCGAAACCGCCGAAGCCGCCGATGATCGTCCCGCCGCCACCGCCGAAATTGTCGTCGCGCAGATTTTTGGCCCGCCGCTTCACCACGGCCCCGCAGTTGGAGCAGACGTAGGTGTATTCGACCAGCCGGTAGCTGGGAGTCACCTGCAAAATACGGTTCGACTGCTGCCGAAGCGTCGGTTTGTGGCACTTCGGGCAGCGTTTGCGGGCATAATAGCCGAGCATGACGACGCCCAGCGGCAGGACGACGAATCCGACGACGATCAGGAAGACGGCCCACGACGGAAGCTCCCCGTCCGCGGTATCCGTACCGCCCAGATCCAGTTCGCTGCCTTCGAGCAGCTGCGCCGCGGCTTCGACGCCCGCGACCATGCCGCGGCTGTAGTCGCCCTCGCGGAAGGCGGGCAGCATGTATTTCAGCTGAATCCGCTTGCAGACGGCGTCGGGAAGCACGCCTTCAAGCCCTCCGCCCGTGACGAAGCGGATTTCACGCCGGTCCCTGACCAGCAGGATGCCCAGCCCGTTGTCGTTCTCGGCGCGCCCCACGCCCCACTGCGTAAAGAGATCGACGGCGAAATCGAAGACGTCGCCGCCCGCAATGTCGTCCACGGCCACCACGGCCACCTGAGCAATCGCCCGGTCGCGGAGCGCCCCGCAGACCGAGTCGATACGCGCTACGGCGCCGGGCGAAAGGATACCGTCGGGATTCGACACGTAGCGCGTACGGTCGGCGCGCTGGACATTGGGGATATCCTCGGCGCGGTAGCTCCGGGCCTGCGCCGCAAGGCTCGCAAAGAGCAGCAGGCAAAGAATGATAAAGCGTCTCATATTCATCGGCAAAAATAACAAATATTCCGGAACCGGAACGGATTCCGGCAGGAAGTTACCGGACAAAATGCAAAAAAAAGGCCGCCCTGTCGTGCGGCGGTCTTTTTTCGGCGGCGCAGAAGCGTCAGCGGGTCAGGATGCGGTAGCTCCACGGCGCCATATCCTCCTCGACGTGGCCGCGGAGTTCGCCGGGACGGCCCGTCATGGCGTCGGTATACATGCCGGCGTAGATGCCCGTATAGTAATCGGCATGGATCGCATAGGGCGAGAGGTTCATGACCGCGACGACGCAGTTGCCCTCCGCCTCGCGGACCGCAATCATCAGGCAGTCCTCGGCGTTGTTGCGTATCTCGATCATCTCGCCGCCTCGTTCGCCCGATGCGAGCGCCGGATTGGCGTGCCGCAGCGCCGTCAGACGGCGGTAGAACTCCGAAAAGGGATTGGAGCCGTAGGCGGGAAGCGGGTCGCGGTCGAAGAAGGCGAACGAATGGTCGTAGCCGATCTCCTGACCGGTGTAGATCAGCGGCAGGCCGCGCGGCACGACGAAGGTGAAGACGGCCATGATCTCGCGGGCGGCGCCCATGCGGGCGAACTCCGAGCCGTTCCACGAATTCTCGTCGTGGTTGGAGGTGAAGGCCAGCCGCATGGCCGAACGGGGATAGCGCCGGCGGTCGGCATAGATGTAGTCGCGCAGCGACGTGACGCGGACCCTTTGCTGCGCCACGTCGTTCATCAGGTGGTGCATCTCCCACGCATAGCAGGCGTCGAAGGCTCCCCCGTCGAAAAGGTAGGTCTCCTCGGCTTCGGCCAGCATGAACAGATCGGGCTTCACCCGCCGCAGGCGTTGCGCCGTCTCGTTCCAGAATTCGATCGGAACCAGCATCGCCATGTCGCAGCGGAAGCCGTCCACGCCGTGTTCGCGGACCCAGAATTCCATGGCGTCGCCCTGCGCGCGCCACACTTCGCGTTCGGCATAGTTGAGTTTGGCCGTATCGGTCCAGTCCCAAGGCACGGCGGGCGCTCCCGAAGCGTCGCGCTCGTACCACGAAGCGGGCTTCTCGGTCACCCAGCGGGCGTCGCGCGCCGTATGGTTGGCGATCCAGTCCAGCAGCACCTTCATACCCAGCCGGTGCGCTTCGACGACGAAGGCGTCGAAATCCTCCATCGTGCCCAGACAGGGATCGACCGCACAATAGTCGCGGACCGAATAATAGGAGCCGAGCGAGCCTTTGCGCCCCTCGACGCCGATCGGATAGACGGGCATCAGCCACACGGCGTCGATGCCCATGTCGCGCAGGAAGCCCAGTTTCGCGGCCGCGGCGCGCAGCGTGCCTTCGGCCGTCAGCTGGCGCACGTTCATTTCATAGAGCACGGCCTGATAACTCCATTCGGGATGTAACATTTCCATAGCTTAAATAAAAAGGTCGGTTTTCGGGGTGTCAAATGTACGTTTTTTTCCGGACAAACGCTCCGCCCCGATCAAAAACAGGCATAATTCGACGGAAATAGCTGACTCAGGGCGCATTTATTTCATGGAAAATTCTTACCTTTGCGCACGATTATAAAAACGCCTTAATCAAATATGAAACATTTACGTCTCCTTATGCCGGTCGTACTGACGGCTCTACTCGTCACGTCATGCGCCTCGCAAAAGCGTGCATGGTACCTGCAGGATGCCCAGCCGTTCACGCCCGAACAGATCGCAGAAAACGGCCAGATACGCATCAAGCCCCTCGACAGGCTGACGATCGTCGTCAACAGCAAGGACCCCGAACTGGCCGTGCCGTTCAACTCGTCGTCGTCGCTGAGCTCCCTGACCGGAGCGACCAATTACGGAAGCGCCACCAACCAGTCGCTGCAAATCCGCACGGTGGATGAAAACGGACAGCTCGAAATGCCCGTGATCGGAAAGATCGAGTGCAAGGGCAAAACCCGGAGCGAACTGGCGCAGGCCATAGCCGACAAGATCGTCGAGGGCGGGTATATCAACGACCCGACGGTAAACGTGCAGTTCGCGGACATGAAGATTTCGGTAATCGGCGAGGTGGCACGTCCGGGACACTACGACGTCACGCGCGACAAACTCTCGATCTTCGACGCGCTGGCCATGGCCGGCGACCTGACGATCTACGGTATCCGCACCGACGTGGCCGTGGCCCGCGAAGTGGACGGAGTGCGCACCATCGAGTACCTCGACCTCACGTCGAAGGAGTTGTTCAACTCCCCCGCGTTCTACATCCAGCAGAACGACGTGATCTACGTCAAGCCCAACAAATACAAGGCGCAGGCCGGTGAAATCAGCCAGAACCGAAACTTCTACCTTTCGCTCGTGGGTACGGCTATTTCCGTGGCGACGCTCATCATAACCCTGACCAAATAAGACCGGCCATGACAGAACAGAACATCAATCCGCATCTGCTGAACGAAGAGTCCGAAAACACGAACGGCATCACGCTCCACGACCTGATTCAGATGGTTCTGGCCAACTGGTACTGGTTCGCGCTCTCGGCGATCATCTGTCTGGGAACGGCCTATTACTATCTGGCAAGCACCCCGAAAATATACAGCCGGACGGCGACCATCCTCGTGAAGGACAGCCGCAAGGGCGGCGACACGGATCTGGGCGCGTTCAGCGATCTGGTGGGATTCCAGAACCGCCGCAACGTAGACAACGAGGTCTACATCCTCCAGTCGCACCGGCTGATGTCGGAGGTGGTCAAGCGCCTCCACCTGACAGTCAACTACTCGGTGCGGGAAGGGCTGCGCACGGCGGACCTGTACGGCCGTTCGCCGATCGAAGTCGATTTCATCAACGACAACTCCAAGCAGAAGCTTTCGCTGGAGGTCACCCCGCTCAGAAACGGCAAGATCGAGCTGACGGACTTCGAGGACAAGTTCGTGACGCGGCAGGAGACCAAGCGGGTCATTCTGGCCGAATACGGCGATACGGTCGCCACGCCCGTCGGGCAGGTGGTCGTGCACAAGACCCTGTTCATGGACTCGACCTATCTGAAAAAACCCATCACCGTAATCAAGAATTCGCTCGCGGCGACGACCAACGCCTACCGCGCCGCGGTGAAGAGCGACGTGGCCAACAAGCAGGCGTCGATCGTGACGATCTCGATGAACAATTCGGTGCCGCGCCGCGCCGAGGACGTGATCAACACGCTGATCGCCGTCTATGAGGAAGACGCCATCGCCGACAAGCGCCAGCTGTCGGTGGTGACGGCCGACTTCATCAAGGAGCGCATGCAGGTAATCGGCCGCGAGCTGGGAGACGTGGACCGCGACATCGAGGACATCAAGAAGAGCAACAAGATGATCGACATCACCTCGGAGGCGACCCGCACCATCACCGAGAGCACGCGCTACAAGGCCGAAAGCCTGACGATCGAGAATCAGATAAGCGTCGCCGACTTCATCCGCGAATACCTCAACGACCCGTCGCATGCGGGCGACCTGATCCCGATGGTGGCCTCGATGACCAACAACGGCATCGTCGCGCAGATATCGGAATACAACGAGGCCATCCTGCGCCGCGAGAAGCTGCTGGAAAACAGCTCGGAGCGCAGTCCGGTCATTCAGGACCTAGACAACGGGCTGGCCGCCGTGCGCCGCTCGATCATCGCCTCGCTCAACTCGCACATTTCGACGCTGGAGATACAGCTCGAAACCATGCGCAAGGAGGAGGCGCAGGTCAACCGCCGCATCTCGACCATGCCTTCGCAGGAGAAGGTCATGCTCGACATCATGCGTCAGCAGAAAATCAAGGAGGAGCTGTTCCTCTACCTGCTCAACAAGCAGGAGGAGACGCAGCTCAACTACGCCGTGGCCGAGAGCAACTCGCGCACGATCGACATGGCGTACGGAAGCGCGCGCCCCGTATCGCCCCGCTCGACGATCATCCTCGGCATCAGCCTGCTGGCAGGTCTGGCCATTCCGTTCGGCATACTCTACCTGATCGGCATGCTCGACACGACCATCCGCGGCCGCAAGGACGTGGAGGAGAACCTCAGCGCACCGTTCCTCGGCGACATACCCTTCCTCGAAGGGGACAACAAGGGCGGCGTGGTGGTCCGGGAAACCGGACGCGACGCGCTGTCGGAGGCGTTCCGCATCCTGCGCTCGAACATGACGTTCATGAACGTCTCGTCGGGCAAGGAGATCAAGTGCGTGCTCTTCACCTCGTCGGACCCCCATGCGGGCAAGACGTTCGTGGCGATGAATCTGGCAATGACGCTGGCCATGGCGGGCAAACGGGTCGTGCTGATAGACCTCGACCTGCGCCGTCACGCGCTCACGACGCACTTGGGACGCAGCAACAGCAAGAACGGCATGTCCGGTTATCTGGCCGGAACGATCACCGACATCGACCAGCTGGTGACGAACATGGGCTTCCACGAGAACCTCGACGTGATCTGCGCCGGCATACAGCCGCCCAACCCCACCGAGATGCTGCTCTCGAACCGGCTCGACAAGCTGGTAGAGCAGCTGAAGGAGCGTTACGACTTCGTATTCATTGACAGCACACCGGCCATGTCGGTAGCCGATGCGGTGATTACGGACCGTCTGGCCGACCTCTGTATCTATATCGTGCGCGAAGGCGTGCTCGACCGCCGTCAGCTGCCCGACATCGAACGGCTCTACCGCGAGAAGAAGTTCCATAACATGTGCATCGTGCTCAACGGCACACGCACACGCCGCCATGGCTACGGGTACGGATACGGCTATGGTTACGGGTATGGATACGGTTACGGATACGGCTATGGCGACGACCATCAGGAGGTAAGCTACCGCAAGCGGATCAAACTTTTCTTCAGCAAACTCGCACGTAAAGTAAAGAAATAATATGGCTATACACAATGCATTGATCGCCGTGGATTTCGACGGCACGGTGGTAACGCACGCCTACCCCGAAATCGGGGACGATGCAGGCGCGGTTGCCGTACTCAAAGAACTCACCGACAACGGATGCCGGCTGATACTCTACACGATGCGTTCGGGCGCACTGCTCGACAAGGCAGTCAAGTGGTTCAGGGACCGGGAAATCCCGCTCTACGCCATCAACGAAAACCCGTCGCAGCAGCGCTGGACTTCGTCGCCGAAGATTCATGCGGACCTCTATATCGACGACAGCAACTTGGGCTGTCCGATCCGGTTCGTGGACGGCGTGAAACGGCCGGTGGCGGACTGGACCAAGATCCGGGAGCAGCTGGTACGGGAGGGATTTCTGGACTGACCGGCCGGCCGCAGGTTGTTCGACGGCTGCGCAACAGGTTCCCAACAGTTGTTAACCAAAGATAAAAACAGGACTTTTCGGAGTCCTGTTTTTTTATTTTGCGGAACGGATGAAAGGTACGGAAGGTCCTGCCCGGACGGAATGGCGCCGGAAAAGGCGGCGGGATAACAGCTGCGAAAGAAACAGCAGACGAGAAGCGGCAGACGGAAAGCGGCAGAAAAAACGGCAAGACAACCGCGGACAAAGACAACAGGGACAGGCAGCCGAAAAGACGTCGGAAAACAATAGGACAATGCGGGACAAAAGATAAGGGGCGGCTTTCGGGCCGCCCCTTATTATAACGCCGGGAACTAAGCCCAGAGATTGCGGGGGTATTTGCCCTCGGCGATCATCTTCTCGATCGAGGCCATCAGCGCGGGTTTGTCCTCCTTGTAGGTGACGCCGTGCCACTGGGCCGCCGAACGGAGCACGCGCAGGGACGCCGCGCCCTCGCCGATGAGTTTGTTGACCATCGTCGGGATGTAGAACTCCGATTTGAGGTTCTCGCGGTTCTCGGCGAGCCACGTCTTGAAATACTCCTTCGAATAGGCGAAGAAGTCGGGCGTGAAGCCGAAGAGGTTCATCGAAACGGGGGTATCCTCGGCAAGCTCTTCGTCGGCGCCGCCGTCGTGGAAGAGGATTCGGCCGTCGGGCATGCGCTCGATCTGCGTACGCTCGACCATCGACGTCAGGTTGCCGTCGGCATCCACGCCGCAGACGCCGCGCGATACGGTGCCGTTGTCCGAAAGGGTCCGGTTCAGATCGTAAGCGACCATGCAGTAGCGGTTTTTGCTGTCACCGAGCTGCGAAAGGTAGTCGCCGATGGTCTGGTAGGCTTCGGCGCCGTAGAAGTCGTCGGCGTTGATGACGGCGAACGGCTCGTGCACGGCGTCGGCAGCCATCATCACGGCATGGTTCGTGCCCCACGGCTTGACGCGGCCTTCGGGAACCGAAGCGCCTTCGGGCAGATAGTCCAACTCCTGAAAGACGAACTCGACGGCGATGCGGCCGCCGAAACGCTCGGCCGAAAAGACCTCGCGGAACTCCTTCTCGAAGGAGTGGCGAATGACGAATACGACCTTGCCGAAACCGGCGCGGATCGCGTCGTAAACCGAATAATCGATAATGGCCTCGTTATTGGGGCCGACCCCGTCCATCTGCTTGAGCGAGCCGTAGCGCGAACCCATGCCTGCGGCGAGGACCAGTAATGTAGGTTTTACCATACTTTTTATCTGTTTTTGGCGTTAAAATCAAAACGATTACAAAGTTAAAAAATTCACCGCGTTCCGCAAAGGTTTTCTATGAAATTGGTTATCTTTGCATGGATAATTGCAATGGTTTGATGAAATTTTTAAAGAACATACGGGCATGGCAGCGCAGCTTTTTCCGCAAACGCCGCTTCAACATGCTCAACGCTACGGACAACAGCGAAGAGTGGCACATGCACCTCTCGCCGGCCAGCATCTTCGCAGCATTCGTTTCATTCGCACTGCTGCTCTTTATCCTCATCCTCACGCTGGTGGCGTACAGCCCCGTACTGGAATTCCTGCCGGGCTACCGCACCGAAGCCGACCGCTCGCGCGAAAGTCTGGTACAGAACATCATCCGGCTGGACTCGATGGAGCGCATGATGAACGACATGCTCACCTACAACCAGAACATAGCCCTGATCATGGAGGGCAAGACGCCCGTGGCGCGGGTGCTCGCCAATTCGGACAGCACGCGGGCCACGAAGGTGCTGGTGATGCCCTCGCCCGAAGATTCGGTGCTCAGGGCGCAGATGGAGGGCGACGGCGAGTACGCCGTCACGGGCCGCAGCGGCGGCTCGCGGCGCTCGGTGCGTGAAGCGATCGAGCTGGCGACGCCCGTCGAAGGCATCATCACCGACCGGTTCGACATCCGCAACGGCAACTTCGGCATACGTATTGCGGCGGCGGCCAGCGACCGCATAGCGGCCGTGGACAACGGCACGGTGGTGCTGAGCCTCTGGACCCCCGAAACGGGCTACATGGTCGAACTGCAGCACGCCGGGAATCTGCTGTCGGTCTACAAGGGACTCTCGCAGTCGCTGGTGACCAAAGGGCAGACCATCCGCGCGGGCGAGCTGATCGGCTACAACGCCGAAGCCGAGCAGGGCGAGGTGAGACTCTTCGAATTCGAACTCTGGAACAACGGCAAGCCCGTCGATCCCGAAGGATATATCGTCTTCCAATAGATCCGCATGAAACAACGATTGGCAATACTGGGTTCGACCGGTTCGATCGGCGTGCAGACGCTCGACATCGTACGCGAGAACCCCGATTTTTTCGAAGTGCGCGTGCTGACGGCCAACAGCAACTGGCAGCGGCTGGCGGCGCAGGCGCGGGAATTCGACGCAGACACGGCGGTCATCGCCGACAAACGATATTACACCCGGCTGCGTGACGCGCTGGAGGACACCGACGTCAAGGTTTACGCCGGAGAGGAGGCCGTGGCGCAGGTCGCGGCGGGCGGCGACACCGACGTAGCAGTCAATGCGCTGGTCGGCTACGCGGGGCTGGCGCCCACGGTGGCCGCGCTCGGAGCGGGCAAGAAACTCGCGCTGGCGAACAAGGAATCGCTCGTCGTGGGCGGCGAATACGTGATGCGGCTGGCGGCCGAGAAACGTGCGCCGATCCTGCCGATCGACTCGGAGCACTCGGCGATTTTCCAGTGTCTGGCGGGCGAACAGGCCCCCGTGCGGCGGCTGATAATCACCTGCAGCGGCGGCGCGCTGCGTGACCTGAAGCGCGAAGAGCTGGCCGGAGTGACGGCCGAGCAGGCGCTGCGCCATCCCCAGTGGGAGATGGGCGCGAAGATCACGATCGACTCCTCGACGCTGGTCAACAAGGGGTTCGAGGTGATCGAAGCCCACTGGCTGTTCGGCACGCCGGCCGAGAAAATCTCGGTGGTGCTGCATCCGCAGTCGATCATCCATTCGATGGTCGAATTCGAGGACGGGGCGATCAAGGCCCAGCTCGGAACGCCCGACATGCGCATGCCGATCAGCCTCGCGCTGATGTACCCCCGACGGGCGAACCGTCCCGGCGAGCGGTTCGACTTCCTGAAGCATCCGCAGCTGACATTCGCCGAGGTGGACCGGGTGAAATACCCGGCGCTGGACATCGCCTACGACTGTCTGCGGCGGCGCGGCACGGCGGCCTGCACGATGAACGGCGCCAACGAAGTGGCCGTCGCGGCGTTCCTCGGCGGCAGGTGCGCATGGCTCGACATCGTGCGCGCCATCGAACATGCGCTCAATCGCGCATCGTTCGCTGCGGCCCCCACCCTCGCGGACTATGCGGCGGCGGACGGCGAAGCACGCCGGCTGGCCGCGGAATTTTTAGCCTTGTAACCAAAACACGGACATGGATATTATCATCAAGATCATTCAATTTTTCCTCTGCTTCACCATTCTGGTGGGCATTCACGAACTGGGACACTTCCTCATGGCGCGGGTCTTCAAAATCCGCGTCGACAAGTTCTATATCTTCTTCGACCCGTGGTTTTCGCTCTTCAAGTTCAAGCGCGGCGACACCGAATACGGGCTGGGCTGGCTGCCGCTGGGCGGATACTGCAAGATCGCCGGCATGATCGACGAGTCGATGGACAAGGAGCAGATGAAACTGCCCCCCAAGCCCGACGAATTCCGCACCAAACCCGCATGGCAGCGTTTTCTGGTGATGATAGCCGGCGTGGTGATGAACGTTCTGCTGGCCATCTTCATCTACATCGGAATCTGCTACACGTGGGGTGACAACTACTTCTCGAACGAAGATGCGCGCTGGGGATACACCTTCAACGAAGCGGGCCGCAAGCTCGGATTCCAAGACGGCGACAGGATCGTTTCGATCGACGGCGAGGCGGTGGACAACGTGAACAAGATCGTCAATGCGCTGATTATCACCGAAGGCGAACGCCGCGTGGTGGTGGAACGCGAGGGCCGGCAGGTCGAGCTGACACTGCCGCTGGGCGAGCTGATCGAAATGCGCCAGAACAAAGGTTACGAAGACCTGCTGGCGCTCCGCATGCCGTTCCTGATCGACAGCGCGGTGTACGAAACGGCGTCGGCGCTCAGGCGCGGCGACGAGATCGTGGCGATAAACGATGCACAGGGGCTGGAATACCCCGCTTACAGGGAGTACCTGAAGGCCCATGCGGGAGAGGATGTGACGCTGACCGTCAAACGCGAAGGCGACATGCTGCTGGAGCTGGTCGTTCCGGTGTCGGACGAGGGAAGACTGGGCGTGACGGCGCTCAATCCCTACAAGCTCCGGACGCAGAAATACACCTTCTGGCAGGCGATTCCGGCAGGAATCAGCAAGGCGGGCAAGGTGATGTCGTCCTACTGGGAACAACTGAAGATGATCGTACAGCCCAAGACCAAGATGTACGAGGAGTTGGGCGGCTTCATCGCCATCGGCAGCATCTTCCCCGGAGACTGGAACTGGGAGGATTTCTGGATGAAGACGGCGTTTCTGTCGATCATCCTCGCCGTGATGAACATTCTGCCGATACCGGGACTCGACGGCGGACACGCCATCTTCACGTTCTGGGAGATGATTACGGGCCGCAAGGTGAGCGACAAGATACTGGAGGGCGCGCAGTACGTGGGACTGTTTATCATCCTGCTTCTGCTGTTGTACGCCAACGGCAACGACATATACCGGTTTTTCATAAAATAAGATGAAAATAACAAATTGCGCAGATGCCTTGCGGCGGCACCATTTCGAGGTTGAGACGGTCCGGGACACGGACGAAGCTTTCGCCGTAATAAAGGCCGCCGTCGAAACGGAGCGGCCGGAAACGGTATCGTTCGGAGATTCGATGAGCATGCGCGCCACGGGCGTCATCGAATGGCTGCGCGGCGACGGAAGGTACAGGCTGCTGGACGGATTCGACCCCGCGATGACGTACCCGCAGCGGCTCGAAATACGCAGGCAGGCGCTGATGTCTGACCTCTTCATCACGGGCGTGAACGCCGTGACGGCAGAAGGCACGCTCCACTGGCTCGACAAGGTGGGAAACCGCATCGCTCCCGTGGCGTTCGGGCCTCGCAAGGTGATTATCGTGGCGGGACGCAACAAGATCGTCGCAAACCGGGACGAGGCCGAAGAGCGCATCCGCACGATCGCGGCGCCGCAAAACATAGCGCGCCACCCCGGATTCCGCACGCCCTGCGCCAAGACCGGCGTATGTTCGGACTGCAATTCGCCCGACCGGGTATGCAACACCCGCATGGAGATGCTGCGCTGCTGGCCGGACAAGCGCGTGCTGGTGGTGCTGATCGACCAAGATTTGGGACTTTAGCGATATACGGACTATGGGAAAACTGAAAATACTGACAGCGCTGCTTCTCGCAGCCGCACTCACGGCCTGCGGCGACGATTCGGACGTCTTCTACACGACCTCCTACCCCGTCGCCCGGATCGAGATATCCGTAAGCCTGAGCGAACCGGAAAAGCCGGATCCTGAAAACCCTGATCCGGAGAATCCCGACCCCGAAAATCCCGATCCGGAAAATCCCGATCCGGAAAATCCCGATCCGGAAAATCCCGATCCGGAAAATCCCGATCCGGAAAATCCCGATCCGGAAAATCCCGATCCGGAGAATCCGGACGCAGGAACTTCGCAGACGGAAAAGCCGGAGAATCCGGAAGAGCCGGAGAATCCGTTGCTGGAGGAGATCCGGAACGACGCGCTGGCCAAGGCTCCCGTGCAGGCGGGCGGCAGCTACCGGCTCGACTTTACGCACCACAACGGCGGTCCGCTCGTCGTCCGGCCTGCGGCCGACGCCGAAACCGTCACGGGCACATTCATAAAAGAGCCGGACAAACCGGAGGAGCTGCACTTCACGTTCGGAGAACAGGCCTACACCTGCAAGGTTTCGGGCTATACGGACACCGACGACCTACGCAAAACGCTGTTCAGCGTCGATCTGACCGAGGAGTACAAACAGCTCTATCCCGATGCGGGCATCACGCAGGTGATCCGGAAGGAATACACGTCGCACCCCTATTAACCGACACGCGATGGCAAAAGTCAAAAAGGCATACTTCTGCAAAAACTGCGGATTCGAAGCTCCCAAATGGCTGGGCCGCTGTCCCTCGTGCGGCGAATGGAACACCTTCACCGAGGAGATCGTCGCCCGCGAAAGCGGCTCGGTGCCGGCCAATGTCGCAGGCTCCCTGCCCGCAGCCAAGCCCCAGCGCGTACGCGACATCCGCGAGAGCGAACACCGCCGCATGGACCTCGGCAACAGCGAGGTGAACCGCGTATTGGGCGGCGGCATGGTGCCGGGGTCGCTGATTCTGCTGGGCGGAGAGCCGGGAATCGGCAAATCGACCCTTTCGCTGCAGCTCGCGCTGGCGGCGAACGGACTCAAGACGCTCTATGTTTCGGGCGAGGAGTCGGCCGAGCAGATCAAGATGCGCGCGGGACGCATCGGCATCGGCAACGACGAATGTCTGATCTATCCCGAAACGCTGCTCGAAAACATCGTCAACCAGATCGGCGAACACCGGCCCGATCTGGTGGTGATCGACTCGATACAGACCATCTACACCGACCTGCTGGACTCGTCGGCGGGAAGCGTGTCGCAGATACGCGAATGCGCGGCGACGCTGCTCAAATACGCCAAATCGACCGGCACGTCGATCTTCATCATCGGCCACATCACCAAGGACGGAACCATCGCCGGACCCAAAATTCTGGAACATATCGTGGACGTGGTGCTGCAGTTCGAGGGCGACAGCAACAACATATACCGCATCCTACGCGGCATCAAGAACCGTTTCGGCGCGACGTTCGAAATCGGGGTTTTCGAGATGCTCGACAACGGACTGCGCGGCGTGGACAACCCGTCGGAGATTCTGCTCACGCACTACGAGGAGCCGCTGAGCGGCATCGCGGTAGGCGCTTCGGCCGATGGCGTGCGCCCCTACCTGATCGAGGTGCAGGCGCTGGTGAGCGGCGCGGCGTACGGCACGCCGCAGCGTACGACCACGGGCTACGACACCAAGCGCATGAACATGCTGCTGGCCGTGCTGGAGAAGCGCGTGGGAATGAAGATGTTTCAGAAAGACGTCTTCCTGAACTTCGCCGGAGGATTCAAGGTCGCCGATCCGGGGCTGGACCTCGCGGTCGTGGCGGCGGTGATCTCCTCCTACTATGACCGCCCCGTGGCCGAGGGCGTCTGCTGCGCGGGAGAGATCGGGCTTTCGGGCGAGGTGCGCCCCGCACCCCGGACCGAACAGCGCATCAGCGAGGCGGCACGGCTGGGTTTCAAACGCATCATCGTCTCCGGCTACCTCGGCAAGGGCGGCAAACGTCCCAAAGGAATCGAAATAGTCACGATAAACAGCATCGATCAGCTGCCCCGCGCGCTCTTTGTGGAATAGATTTTGCTCTGTACTCCTGCAAAAAGGAGTAAAAGATGCAAAAGCGAATTGTCATATTGGGCGGAGTGGGATTTATCGGCACACACCTCTGTCTGCGCCTTCTGGAAGAGGGCCACGAAGTGTTTTGTGTCGATATCCGCGACGCCGTGAATTCGCCGCTGCTGCGCAGCGTACTGCAGCATCCGCTGTTCCGGTACGTCCACCACAACATCATCAATACATTCGGAATCCGCTGCGACGAGATTTACAACCTCACTTCGTCGTCGCGCGTGCGCTACAACAAGGCGCTGCCCGTCGAGACGCTCCGGATCAACATGCAGGGCACGATAAACGCCCTCGACACCGCGCGCATGGAGCATGCGCGGATATTGTTCGCCTCGTCGGGCTGCGTATACGGCGCGGGATACCGCGATCCGGCGACCGATCCAGCGGCGGGATATTCGGGGCAGTACATTCTGAGCGAAGGCAAGCGCGCGGCGGAAGCCTTGCACCGGGCCTATCAGGAGGAGCTGGGCGTGGACGCACGCATCGCACGCATCTTCAACACATACGGAAGCGGGGCCGACATCATGGACCAGCGTGTGGTGATGAAGATGATCGTGGCGGCGCTGCAGAACCGCGACATCCCGGTCAACGGCAGCGGCGAACAGATGCGCACCTTCTGCTGGGTCGAGGACATGGTGGACGGACTTGTACGGATGATGGAAGCCACGCCTTCGGAGCAGACCCGCACCTTGGATCTGGGCAGCAACCACGAAATCTCGATACGCGCGCTGGCCGAAAAGATCATCTCCCTGACGGGAAGCCGCTCGCGGATCGTACACCGGGCGGCACGTCCGGACGATGCGCGGCGGAGGATACCCGACATTTCGGCCGCACGGCGCGAACTGGACTGGACGCCCCGCACGCCGCTGGCCGAGGGGCTGCGCCGCACGATCAGCTATGCAGAAAAAGAGTTGACAGACAAGGTCTACACGGAGCTTACATGGGCGGAAATGAACTAAACACGACAAATATGACAGCAACGGATTTTGACAAGATTATCTGGCGGGACGCACTGACGTTCGTGGATTTCTTCGCAACATGGTGCGGGCCGTGCCAGATGATGCACCCCGTCATAGACCGGTTTCAGGAGAAGATGAACGGCCGCGTGGATGTCTACAAGGTGGACATAGACGACCGGGACATGCTCGAAATCGTACACCGCTACAACATCATGTCGGTGCCGACGCTGATGTTTTTCCGCCGCGGCGAGGTGCTGTGGCGCGAAAGCGGCCGCATCGGCTACGACCATCTGACGAACGTACTCAGGGAGTTGGAACAGCGCGAGCAGGTAGGTCAGCGCTGACAGGCGGAAGCTATGCTTCCAGACGCCAAGTAAGCTCCTCGTGGACGTAGTCTTCGGCAGGGAGCTTACCCAGAGAACCGGCTGCGCGGAGTACCGCCTGCCGGTTCTCCTCGTTCAGGCCGCCGACGGCAGACAGCAGCGCGACGGCCCCCTGCGCGATCAGGCGGGCGGCCGAAGATGCGGAAAGCGGAGCGGCGGCAGGCTTGGAGAGGGATTCGGCGGCGCATACGGCGGCGCGGCGGACCGCTTCGACGGCGGGCGCGATCCATGCCGCCGTAAGAAGATCGCTGCGGGCGGCGGAGTGCAAGGCGGCGTATCGAAGTAGCGGATTCGGGTCGGCGATCCATGCGTCGAACAAGGCCGGAAGCGCTGCGGAGCGGCTCAGGAAAGCGAAAGCGGCTTCTTCGGCGACTTCGGAATTGACGATCCCGGCCGCCCATGCCGGAAATTCATCGGGCGTAAGCGATTCGGGCCGGGCGATATGCAGCGCCGCAAGGCGCAGTTCGCGGACCTCCTGCAAATAAAGATAACGGGCGAAATCGTGGTCGGGAGTCTCGGCGCGCGCGAGTTTGCGCAGCGTCGGCAGGCTCACGCCGTAGTTGAGACCGTACGGCGCACCGTAACAGCGCATCGCATCGGCGACGGCGCCGTTCCGCTCGCGGCGCAGCTCGCCGAGCAGCGCCACCATACGCGACGTGAAGTCCATGGACGGGATTATTTGCGGCGGGGAAGCGCCACGTTGATCGTACGGCCGAACTCGAAGAGGGGCAGCACCGCACGGGCATATTCGCGGCCGCCGGCGATGACCGTGCAGACCGAAGGATCGGCCACGCGGCATGCGACGACGTTGGTCTCCTTGGCCGAAGCTTCGAGCGCATTGGAGGTGTTGCCCGAAGGCTCGATCTGCAACAGCACCATGTCGCCCGAAAGATCGCTCTCAGGGAGCAGACCTGCGGCAGGGCTGAAACGGCAGACGATATACTGCTTCTTGTCGGCCTGAGGATAAACCACATAGCGGCGCGTTTCGGTGGTCACGATGCGTTTGCCGAGAAACAGTTCCAAATAGCTCTGCTCCAGACGCTCGATCTCCGCGAGGGCGGATTTGAGTCCTTCGCCGAAGACGTTTTCACCGGCTTCGCCCGTAATCAGTTCGAGACGGTGCTTGCGGAGCGAAAAGATCGTATTGGCGGCTTCGCGGGCGGCGTCTTCTAGCGCCAGCACCGTCATGTCGTTCTTGTCGGCCTGCAGGCGGGCGAATTCGTCGTCGGACGCAGCATGGGTCATGACGCGGCGCGAAGGCTCGGCCGGGGCGGGTGCGTCGAGGCATGCCTTGGCATCGAGCAGGGCCACGGCGGCTCCGGTAACGGCCCAGCCGGTCTTGTCGGTGAGCGGAGCGCGGACACCGAGGAATTTCTGCGCATAACGGGCGTAAGGACCGCTGAGGGTCACGTCCTTCTCGACGGTGACGTCCACGGCCAGCACCGTGCGGGGCTGGGAGACGACGATGCCGTCGGCGGTTTCGTTCGCGCCCTGCAGGGCGATGTATGGATTTTGCGCCGCTGCGCCGCCGCATACGGCGAGGGCGAGGGCGAGGGCGAGAAGTCTGAGTTTCATGGTCTCGAAGTTTTTATTCACTGATACAAATGTAATTTATTTTGCCGTGCTATCAAAATTTCAGGTAAAAATCACGGGTTAAGGCCCGGTATTCGGGGGTGTACTGCTCGTGTTCGCCCGTGCCGACGACCAGTTCGGAGCAGACAGGAGGAGAATCGGAGCGCAGGCCGGAGCAGGCGTTTTCGTGCACAAATTCCATCAGCAGGCGTTTGACCGGACGGCGTGGCGTGGTGCGTACGCCCGTAGAGCGGGTCTGCGCGAGGAATCCGCGGCAGATGTCGACAAAACGCCGGGCTTCGTCCGTCGGCAGAATCACGGCGAAGCGGCCCTCGGCGGCGAGCAGGCGCACGACCGCGTCGCGCAGCTGGTCGAAGGGCAGGCGCACGGCGTGGCGCGCCGTGGTGCGGCCCTCGTCGGGGCAGGTCAGCGAATCGACGAAGAAGGGCGGATTGGAGACGATCAGGTCGAAGTGTTCGTCCGGCGCGAATTCCTGCACGGGACACTGTTCGAACACTACCCTGCCGCCCCACGGCGACGCGGCGGCGTTTTCGCGGGCCTGAGAGACCTCCTCCACATCGACGCCCGTAATCCGGGCTTCGGGAGCGCGCTGGGCCATCATCAGGGCGATCAGCCCGGTGCCTGTACCGACGTCGAGGATGCGGCGGTCCGAAGGCCGCACGCCGGCCCATGCGCCGAGCAGCACGCCGTCGGTTCCGACCTTCATCGGGCAGCGGTCCTGACATATGGTGAATCGTTTGAAGCGGAACATCGTCAACACTCTTTCAGATAACCGTCGATGCCGGCGCCGAAAAGCGAGAAATCGTAGCGCACGGGATCGGCGGGATCGAATCCGCGAAGCGCCGCCGTGACCTCCTCCACGGCCCGCCAGTCGTTCTGGCGGCGTGAGAGCAGCCCCAGCGCGCGGGCCATGTCGCCCGTATGGAGGTCGAGCGGAATGTAAAGGGCCGACATCGGAATCCGCGTCCACAGGCCGAAGTCCACGCCCCGCTCGTCGCGGCGCACCATCCAGCGCAGGAACATGCAAAGCCGCTTGCAGGCCGCGCCCCTGTCGATCGACGAGAGGTGTTTCTCGCAGCGGGGCGCATGGTCGCAGCTGAAAAATTCGCGGCGGAATTCGGAAAGGACCGCCGGAATACTCTGCGCAGCCGCATAGCGCTCCTCGAAAAAGGCGCCGAGGCCGCCGAAGCGTCGGTCCATGCGGCGCAGGGCCAGCACGAAATCGCGCAGGTCGCGGCCGTTGAAGGTGCGGTGGACATAGGTTTCGAGCGTCGCCAGCTCCCGGTCGGAAGCATTGCGCACGAAGTCCGCCGGAGCGTCGTCCATGCAGCGCATCATGCGGTGGCCGCTCGTGACGATCGCCCTGCGGTTGCCCCATGCGATCGTGGCGGCGAGGAACCCCGCGATCTCGCGGTCGGCGCGGTCCGTATAGCGGTGCGGCACCGAAATCGGGTCGTCCTCGATAAACTCAGAGCGGTTGTATTTGTCGTGGAGCCGTTCGAGCAGCTCTTTCAGTTCGTCGTCCATAAAACGCGGCATTACAGAATCCGGCCGTCCGACATGGTGATCTTCCGGTCGGCCATCGCCGCCAGATGCTCGTCGTGGGTGACGATCACGACGGTCTGTCCCAGCCGGTCGCGCAGCTCGAAGAAAAGGCGGTGTATCTCGTCGCGGTTGTGCGAATCGAGGTTGCCCGAAGGTTCGTCCGCCAGCAGTACGGCGGGCGAATTGACAAGCGCGCGGGCAATAGCCACGCGCTGCTGC
>OCAD01000081.1_pt1 | contig 91431 bp, 79 predicted proteins | sample 1538261 | NCBI WGS metagenome assembly OCAD01 (sample SAMEA2580261, study PRJEB22360) | human gut metagenome | biome: human gut; feature: human-associated habitat; material: faeces | place: Denmark | collected 2008/2010
GCTCTGCCTTTGGAAACCGCAAGCTTTTGAAAAAGCTTGAGCAAAACTTTTAATTTTCTTTAGGAAAGTGCATTAGCTAATTGCTAATTAGTTCACGCTTCCTCATCGTGGGTTGGTACCCATCTCTCAGCAGTCAAGAACTCAATCGAGCGTTCTATACTATCACGAGAATTGCCCCAATCACCCTCTGCATTTCTATAATCATACATTTTGCAAAAATGCGATACATCACCTTGAAGTTCTTCAAGATAACCTCCGGCAAGCCTCGCTGTTTCCTCATAAAAAGGTACAACACCTCTGCCCATTGCCTTTGTCGCCCCACTCATAAGTGCCGTATAATGCTCAAGACATATAAATTTCTGTTCAGAATATAACTGCTTGAATTCTGGATTCTGCTCCCACATCGCATAAACAATTCTATACATATTATCCATATTCATATTCACACGATTGCAAACAAAACAATCGTGTGTAAGCTTATCAAGATTAGCAAGAACTTTTTTATCAGGCTTACCCTTAACAGTTTTTGGCATAAGTTCTTCTGAAATTTTAAGCAAATGACTTTCAAGAATAAGTGCATTAGAAAGTCTGCTACCTACTTTGAGCATCATTTTGAAGTGCCTATTGCAAAATCCTTGTTCATTAGTAGTGACACGAACATCAGGCTCCATCATAGCCGCACCTGTAACATACTCTGCCATTCTAAGCTCGAGCATATCTCTCATTCTACAAAACGGACAACCGTCTTTAGGAGCGAACACATCATTTATTGGTATACTGCAAATATCCTCTTTCACTTGCTTTCCTCCTCTATATTTAAAACTTTAAGAGCATTTTTTCTAAATATCATTTCATATTCATTTTGAGAAAGCTCCATTTTTTCGAGCATTTCTATATCATCGAAAGAATTCCACATAGGATAGTCTGTGCCAAATAACATTCTTTCAGCACCATATGCCTTAATTAATTCCTTACTTCTACGCTGACCTAAATACATCATAGAGCTTGAAGTATCAAGATAACAGTTCTTATTCTCAAGATATTGCAAGGCTAAATCCCAAAGTGACCAACCACCGAAATGTGCAGCAATAACTGTTAGCTTTGGAAAAGCATCAAGAACCTTTGCAAGTCTTTCTGGTCGTGAATACTGAAAACGATAATCTCCGCAATGCATAAGTATAGGCAATCTGCCCTCAAGCATTTCATAAAGCCTCATAGCCTTATCGCTATCCATAAGAAAACGCTGTGAATCCGGGTGAAGCTTTATTCCTTTTAAACTGAGAGATATACAGCGTTCGATTTCTTCTTCGGGATTTTCCATATCGGGGTGAAGCGTACCTAAGCCAAAAAGTATATCTGGATTTTCTGAACACTTCTTAGCAATAAAATTATTTATACTTTGTACTGTTTTAGGAGTAACAGCAACAGACTGAACTGCAAATTGAGTCACACCCGATTTCTTACCATCTTCAATAAGCTGTTCAAGAGTTCCGTTATAATCCATTTTTATTCCATAACCGTCAGAAACACTTTGAGTTGCTCTTTCGGCGATATTTTCAGGGTATATATGTGCGTGAAAATTTATAATATTATTAAATGACATATTTATCCTTCTTTAAAGCTTTTTACTATCCATTTACCATCCTGATATTCCCACTCAATAGTACATTTTACATTATCACAGCCAACAATAGCTGCACCTGTATCTGAATTTGTAATTGTATAGGAATATGTAGTAGTTGCAGAATTTATTCTCCATTCCGTTGAAGGATATGAAAAATCTTGCTTTATAGCCTTAACATTAGTTGAGCTTGCTTTATTAAGCCAATCTAATTGCTTATATGTATAAAGATTAAGCACTCCTTCATATTTTTCTGGTAGAACATTTTCATGCTTCCATGAAGACTCAACAAGCTCCTTTGTCATCTGTGAAATACAAAAACTAAAACCAAAATAAGTGACCACACCAATTAGCACCAAACCAATTATAATTCCTATCAATTTTTTCATAAGTAATCGTCCTTTCTTTTAATATTTTTATAATAGCATTATTATATTCCAATATGAAATAAAAGTAAACAGGCATTTCGACATTTTCCGACAATTCTTTCAGATGGAGTAAATTTGTCTATTTCCTTAAACATCGACTTTAATTTCCTGTATTGTCCTCTTTGCTTTTTTCGTTGCATAAACATATTATATTTCAAAAATTCAACCTTTCATATCTATAAGTTTTGTCAGTATCTCATCTGCAACAGCATCTTTTGAAAGCAAGCCAAGAGAGGTTTCGTCATTTTCAGTAATAATAGTTACTATATTAGTATCTACACCAAAGCCCGCACCCTTATCACTTATTGAATTAGCGACTATCATATCAGCATTTTTCTTTTTAAGCTTTTTGCGTGAATTTTCAATAAGATTTTCGGTTTCCATAGAAAAACCGCATATAAGCTGACCTTCACGCTTAAATTCACCCAAGCTTTTTAAAATATCCTTAGTGCGTACAAGCTCTATTGTCATATCTCCATCATTTTTCTTTATTTTCTGTTCGGCAACAATCTTTGGCGTATAGTCTGCAACAGCCGCCGCCTTTATTATAATATCCTGCTTATACGCACAGGCTCTTACTGCATTATACATATCCTCTGCACTTTTCACCTTGATTACATCAACAAAATTTGGAAGTTCACACTCGGTCTTTCCTGCAATGAGTGTAACCTTTGCACCTCTCAGCATAGCTCTTTTTGCAAGAGCCGCTCCCATTTTTCCCGTTGAATGATTTGTAATATATCTCACAGGGTCTATGCTTTCACAGGTTGCTCCTGCCGTAACAAGAACTCTCATTCCGTCCATATCGTGTGGAAGTGCTATTGTTTTAAGTATATAATCAAATAAAAGTGATTCATTAGGAAGTCTGCCATTGCCAATATCACCATTTGCAAGCATACCTGATTCAGGCGGAATTTCCTCATAACCATAGTGCTTTAGCTTTTGTATGTTATCAAATGTAATCGGATTACTATACATATTAGTATTCATAGCAGGTGCTATAATCTTAGGACAGTTACAAGCGAGAGCCGTTGTAGTGAGCATATCATCTGCGATTCCGCAAGCAAGCTTTGCAATTACATTTGCTGTTGCAGGAGCGATTATAAGCAAATCGGCCTTTTTTGCAAGAGAAACATGCTCAACGCTATATTCAAAATTTTTATCAAAGGTATCAACTATGCACTTATGCTTCGTGAGTGTTTCAAAGGTAAATGGAGTTATAAACTCACAGGCATTTTTAGTCATAATAACATGAACCTCTGCCCCAGCTTTTATCAGCATACGAGCGAGATTCGGCATTTTATAGGCGGCAATTCCACCGCTCACACCGAGAAGTACGGTTTTTCCTTTTAGCATTATAATCCTTCTCTCCACAAAAATTATTTTTTAAAAAATCTTTTTAAGACGGCGAGCCGCCACTCCTAAAACGCAGTGCTTGACCGAACAGGACAATATGCGGAATCGTTCGGCAAGCCTCACTCGACATTCTTACTTGTCTTATATTGTCGCATTTGTTGGAACCACCAAATTTTGCTAACCAAACTTTCCCAAGACACTTAAAAGTTTTGCTCAAGCTTTTTCAAAAGCTTGCGGATTCCAAAGGCGGGGCCTTCGGTGGGTTTTAAGAACTCTATTTCTCTAACAATTATAAGCAAAAGCTAAAACAATGTCAAATTATCAGCTCTCAAGCTGAACTTTAAGCAATATAACAATTTACATATTGATGTAAATGTGATAAAATTAAAATATATGTCAATATTTAGCTTATTATGTTGAATATTGAATTTTGCACGAAAAGTGGTGATTAAATGCTTTTAGAAGGTGAAAAATTTGAACCTCTCGGAAGTGGTATTGAAGTTATTGTTTCAAAAAGACATATTTTTTGGACAGATACCATTCTGCTTGCAAACTTCGCAAAGCCTAAAAAATCAGACCTTGCCTGTGACCTCGGCTGTGGCTGTGGAACTATACCACTGATTTGGTGCAGAGAGTCTGCAACCACGCCTGAAAATATTCTCGGCGTAGAGATTCAGAAAGAAGCCTATGATATGGCTTGCCGCAGTGTCGAGCATAATAAGCTTAAAGATAAAATTAATATAATTAATGCTGATTTACGAAATCTAAATGGAATCACACCCTTTGGCATATATAATCTTGTTGTGTGCAATCCTCCATATAAAGCTGAGGGTACGGGGATAGTAAATCCCGATAGTTCCCTTAAAGCTGCAAGACACGAAAGCGAATGTACCATCGACGATATAACCGCCTGTGCGTCAAAGCTTTTGCAGTTTGGCGGAAGATTCTGCATATGTCAGCGACCTGAACGACTTCCGGATATAACAGAGGCTATGCGTAAATATAACATTGAACCTAAACGACTGCGTTTCGTTCAGCTTAATACGAAAAAAACTCCTAAGTTGCTTTTGATTGAAGGCAGACGAGGAGGAAATAAAGGTGGATTAAAGCTTGAACCTACACTCCTGCTTGAAGATGATTTTGGAAATTGCAGTCAAGAAATGCTCGAAATCTATGGCTCATTTGCACATGGCCATCAAAAATAATTTTAATATAAGGTGAATTATGAACGGAAAATTATATGTAGTCGGTACGCCAATAGGCAATCTTTCAGATTTTTCTCCCCGTGCAATAGAAACCCTCAGAAATGTAGATTTCATTGCGGCAGAAGATACGAGAGTTACTCTCAAGCTACTAAATAAGTTTGAAATTAAAACCCCTATGATAAGCTATCATGAGCATAATATGCGTGAGCGTGGCGAGTTTGTCTGCGAGAGAATTGAAAACGGAGAAAACTGTGCCATAGTAACAGACGCAGGAATGCCTGCAGTTTCGGACCCAGGCGAAAAACTTGTTATGCAGTGTGCAGAAAGAGGAATTGAAGTAAGCGTTGTTCCAGGACCTACGGCAATGGCATCTGCTCTTGCAATTTCAGGGCTTCCAACAGGTAGATTTACTTTTGAAGGCTTCCTCAGTATGAATAAAAAAAGCCGTCACGAGCATTTGCTTTCATTGCGTAATGAGCATAGAACTATGGTATTCTATGAAGCTCCACACAAGCTTAGTGCAACTTTAAAGGATATGGCTCAAACTTTTGGTAATCGTAGAGTTTCTATTGTTCGTGAGCTTACTAAGGTTCACGAGGAGGTCATTCGTACAACCTTACCAGAAGCCTATGAAAAATATGGTGACGGTTCATTAAAGGGTGAAATCGTTCTTGTAATAGAGGGTGCTCCTATCATAGAAGAAAAAGAAATGACTCTTGAGGACGCAGTAAGCTTTGCAAAGGAGCTTATTGAGAGCGGTTCTAAGCCATCAGAAGCAGCTAAAAAAGCTTCTGAACTTTCAGGTATAAAAAAAGCTGATATTTATAAAGAGATAGTATAATTATGGTTCAGGGGGTAAACTTTTTAGGAGGAAATTTTATGAATGTTATTTTAGCATCGTCTTCTCCGAGAAGGCGTGAGATTATGAGTATTCTTACAGATGATTTTATTTGTATTCCACCTGATATAAATGAAATCGCACCATCAGATATTGAGCTTGAGCTTAAGCCTCAGTATATCGCAACTCAAAAAGCAAAATATATATCTAAAGGTCATCGTGACGCTATGGTAATAGGCTGTGACACTTCAGTTATAATTGATGGCAAAATTCTTAATAAGCCTGTAAATACCGAGCATGCAAGGCGTATGCTCAGATTGCTTTCAGGCAATACACATAAGGTTATAACTGGTTGTTGCATAAATTACAGAGGCTTAGAGCGTTGCTTTAGTGTTTCGACCGAGGTTGAGTTTTTTGAGTTAACTGAAAACGAAATAGAAAGCTATGTCAATACAACTGAACCCTATGATAAAGCTGGTGGTTATGGAATACAAAGTCATGGTGCTTTATTTGTAAAAGGAATTAACGGCGATTACTACAATGTTGTTGGTATGCCAATCTCAAGAATTGCACGAGAAGCAAGTGAACTTCTCATGGAATATGAAAAGCAAGCAGAGCAAAAAAACAAAAGATAAATCTAAATCTCAATTTAAAATATGACTGGAGGAATTTTATGCAAAAATTACAGAGAAAATCAGGCATAGAGCTTTTAAGAATTATCTGTATGCTTATGATTATCGTACTTCACGTCTATACATACGGAGGGCTTAATCAGCTTTCTAACGCCCAAGGTGGAAGATTTGAAGTAATGAGCGATTTTATGTGGTCCTTTTTCAGAACACCTGTTAATGTTTTTATGATTATCACTGGTTACTTTATGAGTAAAGATGTTCTTGATTTTAAAAAAAGCTATCGACGCATACCAAAGGTATATGTTACGATGCTGTTTTATTCTATTTTGCTTACAGTCTTATCATTTATAATTTATAGTAATAATGGTTTTTCTCCGAGCGAAACAGCAAATAACCTTACTTCTGCTGATAAGCTTGAAATAGCTACTATAAATAAACTTTCCGGACGCTTTGCAGTTTATTCCATTATTAAAATGTTCTTTCCTTTACTTTCAAAGCAATGGTATTTTTTAACAAACTATGTTATAATTTTGCTTCTCTCACCTTTCATAAATAAAGTTCTTGTTGAAATTGATAAAAAGCAATTTAAAATTCTTCTTGGACTTCTTTTCGTATTTTTATCAATCTATCCAACAATTTCAACTATGGGCGGCTTAAAAGAGATATTCTCTACTAATAAAGTTCTACCTATTGAATATGGAAAATCTATGATTTCTTTCTTATTTATGTTTATTATTGGAGCTTATCTAAAACGCTTTGTCAAAGATGATGAAAAGCTTCACTTTAAATATCTTGGCTATTTTGTAGGTCTTTGCATAATAGATTTTTCGCTCTATTATTTCCTTGGCAATGTTACATTCAATAAAGTAGGATTTTATAATGCTTCAGTTTTCGGACAATTCTCAAATCCATTTGTCATACTCGAATCCGTTTCTATATTCCTATTTTTCAGAGGTTTTCAGTTTAAATCAAGAATAATCAACTACATTGCTGGAACAACTATTGGAATATATGCTATACATGAACACCCACTTATAAGAAGCTTTATCTGGTCACACAATGAACTTGGCGACCCAAATCTCTATAATAATTTCTTAGGAATAATGTTCGTAATAGCAACAATTTTTAAAATATTCATAATCTGTTCAGTAATAGATATGGCAAGACAAGGACTTTTTTCAGGTGTAACAAAATTAGTGCAAAAATTCAAAAAGAATACCACATCTGAGGAAGCCTGAATATTTGTGCATATGTTGTGATATATACCAAGTTAGCTATCACTAATTATATGAATTTTATGTAAATTTCTGAAAAATACTTGATTTTTAAAAATTTTATGATAAAATATAGGTATCATTATTAAGGAGGTTATTTTCTATGGCATATGTAATTTCTGACGATTGCATCGCTTGTGGTGCTTGTGCAGCTGAATGTCCTTGTGAGGCTATCTCTGAGGGTGACGGCAAATATGTAATAGATGCTGATGCTTGTGCTGGCTGTGGCTCTTGTGCAAGTGTATGTCCTGTAGGAGCTCCTCAGGAAGCTTAAGCAAAAATTTAAAGCTTAATACTTATATAACCGCTGTTGTAATAACAGTGGTTTTTTTTATTATAATAATTTTGAAAAGCCTTGAGCGAATTTTTTAATTTTTATCATTATATTGTTATATAAAAAAATAGACAGTGCCAAAAAGGTACTGTCTATTAAAATATTCTTTAATGAATTTTTATTTATCTGTAAGGCACTTTACAATAACTGCCTTTTGTGCATGAAGTCTGTTCTCTGCCTCATCAAAGATTTCAGCGGCATGGGCTTCAAATACATTAGCAGAAATTTCTTCGCCTCTGTGTGCAGGTAAGCAATGTTGTACAATAGCATCGGGCTTTGCATAGCTCATAAGTTCTTCATCAATGCAGTAGCCCGCAAATGCCTTCTTGCGTTTCTCAGCTTCGCCCTCTTGCCCCATAGATGCCCATACATCTGTGATAACAACATCTGCACCGACAACAGCCTTCTTAGGCTCTCTTACCATCTCGAACTTATCACCAAAACCCTTTGCAAACTCAAGCACAAGTGGGTCAGGCTCATAGCCCTCAGGACAAGCTACTGAAATAGACATTTCCATCTTCAAAGCACCAACAATAAGTGAATTCATCATATTATTGCCGTCACCAATAAATGCCATTTTCTGTCCTGCAAGTTTGCCCTTATACTCACGAATAGTCATAAGGTCAGCAAGAATCTGGCAAGGGTGGCAGAAGTCTGTCAAGCCATTGATTATAGGAATAGAACCGTACTTTGCAAGGTCCTCAACCTCAGACTGCTTGAATGTACGAATCATAATACCGTCAAGATAGCGTGAAAGCACTCTTGCTGTATCCTGAACAGGCTCACCTCTGCCAATCTGCATATCATTTGCAGAAAGGAAGATTGGAAGTCCGCCGAGCTGATACATACCAACCTCAAAGGATACTCTTGTTCTTGTGGAAGCCTTTTCAAAGATAAGACCGAGAGTCTTGCCCTTAAGATACTTATGTTCTATATTGTGCTTTTGCTCATATTTAAGCTGGTCTGCAAGATTAAGAATTTCGCAGATTTCCTCGTGAGAGAGGTCGAGCATTTTTAAAAGATGTTTCATTGGATTTGCCTCCTTATTATAACATTTTAAATTATTTTAATTACACTTCTGAAAGAACCTCATTTAGAATTGCTAAGCCCTTATCAATTTCTTCATAGCTGATATTAAGCGGTGGAAGAAGTCTTAAAAGAGTCTTTGCGGTAAGAATGAGCAAGCCCTTTTCAACACAGCGGTTTGCAAGAACCTTTGCTTCACCCTTTTCGAGAACTATACCTATCATCATACCAAGTCCACGAACCTCTTTGACATTTGGCATTGAACTAAGCTTTTCTTTGATATAAGCACCCTTTTCGGATACTTCCTTCAAAAATTCTTTTGTAGACACTCTGCTGAGAACCTCAAGAGAAGCTGCACATGCAACAGGGTTTCCGCCAAAGGTTGTGCCATGAGTACCAGCACTGAGAACACCAGAAAGCTTTTCACTGCATATACAAGCACCGAATGGAAGTCCTCCGCCAAGTCCCTTAGCAGTTGTTATTATGTCAGGAGTTACACCATATTGCTCATAGCAATAGAATGTTCCTGTCCTTGCAACACCTGTCTGAACTTCATCAATCATAAGCAAAATATCATTATCCTGACAAATTTTTGCTGTTTCCCAGACAAAAGGCTTTTGCAATGGATTAACTCCACCCTCGCCCTGAATAAGCTCTATAAAAACAGCACAAACAGTATCGTCAATAAGATTACGCAAGCTTTCTATATTATTTGCTTCGGCATACTCAAAGCCCTCAGTAAATGGAAAAAAGTAATTATGGAAAACATCTTGTCCAGTTGCAGCAAGAGTTGTAACAGTTCTACCGTGGAATGAATTTACAAGAGTAATAATCTTGTTGCGTTTACCGCTGTATTTTTCAAAGGCATACTTTCTTGCAACCTTAATTGCACATTCGTTAGCCTCTGCACCCGAATTACAGAAAAATACTTTAGATAAGCCTGTAAGTTCAACAAGCTTTTTAGCTACTTCAACTTGAAGCGGATTGTAGTAAAGATTAGACATATGCTGAATCTTGCCTGCCTGCTCAGAAATAGCCTTAACAAGTCCGTCATCACTATATCCAAGGCAGTTCACGCCTATTCCACTTGTGAAATCTATATATTCCTTGCCGTCAACATCTTTTGCAACAGCACCCTTACCCTCTGCCAAAGCTACCGGAAATCTTCCGTAGGTCGGCATAAGATATTCAGCTTCTTCTTTTTTAATTTCTTCAAAGGTCATTTACATTACCTCCTCTTTCATCAAAAAGATGAAATCAATAAAACATTGTTCCGATACCTTCATCGGAGAAAAGCTCAATAAGAATTGAGTGAGCAATTCGACCGTCAATAATATGAGCTCGTTTAACTCCTCGTCTTACAGCTTCTACACAGCAATCTATCTTTGGAATCATACCACCCGAAATAATTCCCTCACGCTTTAATGACGGAACATCGCTGACATTTACAACAGGAATAAGAGTTTCTTCGTCGTCCTTATCACGCAAAAGTCCACGAATATCTGTCATAAGAATGAGTTTTGCTGCACCGAGCTTTGCTGCAATCTGGGCGGCTGCAAGGTCAGCATTAATATTAAATACATCTCCATTATAACCGCCTGCAACTGTTGCAAGAATAGGTATATATCCATTATGTATTGTATCCTCGATAACCTCTGTATTAACCTCTGTGATTTCGCCGACATAGCCTAAATCTTCAGAAGATATAAGCTTTTCAGCCATCAACATTCTGCCGTCAAGACCACAAAGTCCCATCGCCTTACCACCATGCTGTTCAAGAAGCTGTACAAGGCTCTTATTAACCTTGCCTGCAAGAACCATTTGCACAATATCTATGGTTTCCTTATCTGTTACACGCAAACCATTTGCAAATCTGCTTTCCTTGCCAGTTTTCTTGAGCATTTCGCTGATTTCAGGACCACCACCATGAACCAAAACAACATTAACTCCGACAAGCTGCATAAGAACTATATCGCTCATAACAGCGTCTTTGAGTTCAGGTGTCACCATAGCGTTTCCGCCGTATTTTACGACAATGGTCTGACCCGAATATTTCTGAATATATGGCAAAGCCTGTATTAAAACCTGGGCTCTATCCGCATTTGAAATTTTATACATATTTTCGCAACCTCTTTAGCTTCTGTAATCACCGTTAATCTTAACATATTCATATGTCAAATCACAGCCGTATGCTTCAGCAACACCGTTGCCGTCATTAAGCTCAACAACAATGTCAATCTCGTCCTCTGTAAGAACTGTCTTTGCAATTTCCTCAGAAAAGTCTATGCCCGCACCATTCTTGCAAACATCAACCTTACCAGCCTTTGATGCAAAGCTGACATCAACCTTGTTAATATCAACATCACAGCCAGAATAGCCAATAGCACAAAGAACTCTGCCCCAGTTTGCATCTGAACCAAACATAGCCGCTTTTAGAAGGCTCGAACAAACAACGCTCTTTGCAACGCCCTTTGCATCTTTTTCGGTCTTTGCACCACTTACCTTGCAGACAAGAAGCTTAGAAGCACCCTCGCCGTCCTTAGCCATTTCTTTAGAAAGCTTTCTGCAAAGAATTGTGAGAGCCTCAACAAAAATGTTGTAATCCTCATTCTGCTCTGTAATTTCAGCGTTTTCTGCAAGACCTGAAGCCATAACAGCAAGTGTATCATTTGTTGATGTATCGCCATCAACACTTACCATATTAAAGGACTTATCAGCAACAGTTTTTACAGCAATTTTAAGCATATCAGCAGAAATTGCAGCATCTGTGGTTATAAAGCAAAGCATTGTTGCCATATTGGGGTGAATCATACCACTGCCCTTTGCTATACCGCCGATATAAACTATCTTTCCGCCAATTTCAGTTTCGACAGCGTATTCCTTCTTAACGAGGTCAGTTGTCATAATAGCCTCGGCAGCATTTGTTGCACCCTCCTTAGAAAGTGCAGAAACAAGCTCAGGAATAGAATTAGCAATAGGCTCAATCGGAAGCTTTTGTCCGATAACACCTGTTGAGCCTACGATAACATCTTTTTCATCAATATTAAGAGCCTTTGCAACCAAAGCACAGGTTTTTTCAGCAACCGCTACACCGTCAGAATTACAAGTATTTGCGTTTCCGCTGTTGCATATAACTGCTTGAGCAGTGCCATTTTCAAGGTTAGCTCTTGTTACAAGGATAGGGGCGCTCTTTACAAGATTAGTTGTATAGATTGCGGCAGCCGTGCAAGTCTTTTCACAATATATAAGAGCGAGGTCACGCTTATTCTTATTCTTTCTTATACCACAATGTACACCAGAAGCCACAAAGCCCTTAGGAGCTGTTACAGAACCGTCGACAAACTTAATTGACATTTTTCATCATCCCTTAAAAAATCAATATATTTATAGCTTAGAATGCAGGAGGAACTATTACAAGTCCTGTTTTTTCGTCCAAGCCGAAAATTATGTTCATATTCTGAATTGCCTGACCAGCCGCACCCTTAACCATATTATCTATGGCTGAAGTAACTATGAGAGTATTTGTGCGAGAGTCGATATGAATTGAAATATCGCAGAAATTAGAATACTTTATGTTATGAATATCAGCATAAGCACCGTCAGGAAGAACCCTTACAAAGTATTCGTCCTTGTAGAAATCTTCATATGCCTTGCGGATTTGTTCCTTTGTTATGCCATCATTAAGACGAGCATAACAAGTGGAAAGTATTCCTCTGTTTACTGGAAGAAGATGAGGTACAAAAGTAATTGTAACCTTTTCACCTGAAAGCTTAGATAAAGTTTGCTCAATTTCAGGAGTATGTCTGTGAGCACCAGCCTTATATGCGTGGAAACCTTCATTGAGTTCAGGATAGTGGTTAGCCTGTGAAAGACCTCTGCCCGCACCAGTTACACCAGATTTTGAGTCGATTATGATTCCTGCTGTTGAAACAAGCTTATTTACAATCGCAGGAGCAAGTGCAAGCGGAGCACCTGTTGTATAGCAGCCAGGGTTAGCAATAATCTTGCTGTCCTTAACATTATCTCTGAAAAGCTCAGGTATACAATAAACGGCTTTTTTATGAAGCTCCTTATCAAGAAATTCACCGTTATACCATTCCTTGTATTCTTCCTCGCTCTCAAGACGGAAATCTGCTCCAAGGTCGATAAAAGCTTTTCCAGCCTTATCACAAGTTGCTGCAAGCTCTTGCGAAAGTCCATGTGGAAGTGCTGCAAAAATAACATCAGATTTTTCTACAACCTCATCTGCATTTTTGCATTCCATATCGCATAAGCACCTGTATGACGGATAAACCTCAGAAAGCTTCTTTCCCTCAAAGCTAACAGAGCTTATTGCGGAAATTTCTACATTCGGGTGTGTTGTCAAAAGGCGTACAAGCTCTGCACCAGCATAGCCTGTCGCACCGATAATTCCTGCCTTTATTTTCATTATCAATATCCCCTATTAAACTTAAAATTCCATAAATGCAATCTTATCAAAATAGTAATTAACTGCATCTATAAGCTGTTCAACTGTTAAATCACTTCTTTGGCTAAGTGAATTTGCGATTACATCTTGAAGTGCCTCGCAGGTTGTGACACACTTCATCTGATGCTTAACAGCATATTCAGGAAGAATTTCTTCTCCTGTTTCATCGTCATAATCAGGATAATCAAAGACATAGCATTCAGTATTTGGCTCAAGCTTTTCTTCGACAGTGTATATACACCAATCATCATCTTCAATAAGCTTTTCATCGCCAAATTCAAGGTATATATTTTTCATATCTTCAATAATATCCTTAAATAAACAGCTTTTATCTTTTATCATAAAATTTCCTCCGCAAAAACAATCAAGCAATTATTTCTCTTACACGCTTAACCTGAGCCTTTACATTTTCAGGAGCAGGACCGCCAAGCACCTTTCTGCCGTTTACGCAGTTTTCGAGAGAAATTGCATCATAAACACCCTCGTCAAAGGTATCACAGATTTTCTTGTATTCCTCGATAGGAAGTGTTTCAAGTGTTAAGCCCTTTTCTATGCAAAGAGCAACAAGTGTACCAGTTGCCTTATAAGCATCGCGGAAAGGAAGTCCCTTTTTAACAAGATAGTCTGCACAATCTGTTGCATTTATAAAACCGTGTGCAGCAGCCTTACGCATATTTTCAGGAATAGTTTTCATTGTTTCTATCATTGGAGTAAAGGCTGTAAGGCACATCTTAACTGTATCAACAGCATCAAATATAGCCTCCTTATCTTCCTGCATATCCTTGTTATAAGCAAGTGCAATACCCTTCATAACTGTAAGCAAGGTCATAAGGTCACCGAAAACTCTTCCTGATTTTCCACGAACCAACTCTGCTATATCAGGGTTTTTCTTCTGCGGCATAATACTTGAACCTGTTGAAAATGCGTCATCAAGTTCAACAAACTTAAATTCCCAACTGCACCACATAATAATCTCCTCAGAAAAACGAGAGAGATGAACCATTATAATAGAAAGTGCAGATGCAAGCTCCATACAGAAATCCCTATCAGATACGCCATCAAGGCTATTCTGAGAAATTCTGTCAAATTCAAGCAAGCGAGCTGTTATAGTTCTGTCTATCGGATATGTAGTAGTAGCTAAAGCACCACTTCCGAGTGGCATTTCGTCCATACGACCATAAGCCGACCCAAGTCTGCTAATATCTCGGAGAAGCATTTCTGCATAAGCCATAAGATGATGTCCGAAAGTAATCGGCTGTGCTCTCTGAAGATGAGTATATCCAGGCATAACAACAGACGCATTTTCTTCTGCCTTATCGCAAATAACCTTTACAAGCTCTTTTACCATAGAAACCAAATTTTTAGTTTCCTTTTTGAGATAAAGTCTTATATCAACTGCAACCTGGTCATTTCTGCTTCTTGCTGTATGAAGTCTTTTACCTGTACTGCCCAATCTTTCAGTAAGTTCACCCTCAATAAAGGTATGAATATCTTCCGCGTTAGGGTCAATCTCAAGCTTGCCACTTTCTATGTCAGCAAGGATTCCCTTTAAGCCCTCAATAATGAGTTCAGATTCCTTTTTATCAATTATTCCGACCTCACCAATCATCTCAGCATGGGCAATACTACCCTCTATATCCTCTTTATACATTCTGCTATCGAATGAAATTGATGAATTAAAGTCATTCGTTTTTTTATCTATTTCTTTAGAAAAGCGTCCTGCCCATAGCTTCATATCATATTCTCCTTGACTTATATAAAATAACATTCGGGCGAATACCGCATTTTATCCAAAAATACGGTACACGCCCAAACAGAAAATTTATTTTGCGACGGATTTCCGCATAAAATTTATGCTCTTAGCGAATAAATTATTTCTTAAAATATTCGTAATAAATCAGCCAACCGCATTATTTATCGTAACGGAAGCCCTTCTTGCCCTGAACCTTGATTGGAAGTCCGAAGAGGTTGATGAAACCTGCACTATCCTTCTGGTCATAAACTTCATCTTCATCAAATGTTGCAATATCCTCATCATAGAGTGAATATGGAGATGTAACACCTGCGTCAATGATGTTGCCCTTATAAAGCTTAAGCTTAACATCACCTGTTACCTGCTCTTGTGTTGAATCAACAAAAGCTGAAAGAGCCTTTCTAAGTGGTGTATACCACTGACCGAAATAAACAAGTTCTGCAAAACGAAGTGCAACATTCTGCTTGTAGTGATATGTATCTCTATCAAGAGTAAGCTCCTCAAGCTTGTTGTGTGCGTGGTAAAGAATTGTTCCGCCTGGAGTTTCATAAACACCACGAGACTTCATACCAACAAGTCTGTTTTCAACAAGGTCAACGATACCGATACCATTTGCACCGCCGAGTTCGTTAAGCTTCTTAACAAGCTCAACAGCACCCATCTCTACGCCGTCGATAGCTGTAGGAATACCCTTTTCAAAATGGATTGTTACATAGGTTGGCTTATCAGGAGCCTGCTCCGGAGAAACTCCAAGCTCAAGGAAGCCTTCCTTATTATACATTGGCTCATTTGCAGGATTCTCGAGGTCAAGTCCTTCGTGAGAAATGTGCCAAATATTTCTATCCTTAGAATAGTTTGTTTCTCTTGTAATCTTAAGAGGAATGTTGTGTGCCTCAGCATAGTCGATTTCCTCATCACGAGATTTAAGGTCCCACTCTCTCCAAGGAGCGATAATCTTCATATCAGGAGCGAAAGCCTTAATAGCGAGTTCAAAACGAACCTGGTCATTACCCTTACCTGTACAGCCATGGCAAATAGCGTCTGCACCCTCTGCAAGAGCGATTTCTACAATTCTCTTTGCAATGATAGGACGAGCAAATGATGTACCGAGGAGGTACTTATTCTCATAAACTGCACCAGCCTTAACTGTTGGGAAAACATAGTCCTCGATAAATTCCTTATTAAGGTCCTCGATATAAAGCTTAGAAGCACCTGTCTTTTTAGCCTTTTCTTCAAGACCTTCAAGCTCTGTTGCTTGTCCTACATCACCAGAAACAGCGATAACTTCGCAGTTATCATAATTCTCCTTGAGCCAAGGAATGATGATAGAAGTATCAAGACCGCCTGAATATGCCAAAACTACCTTTTTTATATCACCCATTTTATGTAACCTCCAAAATTATATTTGCACTATTTAGTGCGAAAGCCTTGTGGCTTTAGAACTTTGATAAGTATATTATACACTCTTTATGCAAAAAAGCAAGCTTTTTATTGCATATTTATTCGGGAATTTTAAAAATTTTTCTTCATTTTATTTTAAAAGCAATATTTTAATGCCACATATAAAAATCTCTGTAAAGTTTATAACTAAGCCAGTTTCTTAGTTAAAAAGCCCATAAGAAGGCTTTAAATTCATATATTGTCATAAATTAAGAACAATTTTTTTCAATAAGCAATCCAAACTAATATTAGTCAAAAATTTATCTCTTTTGCAGAAATATTCATAGCACACAGCGATAATTTCCCGTAAAAAAAGCCGTAAAGTGAGCTTTTACGGGCTTTTTAAGTATTATACAGCTATGCAAGTTTATACATAAAATCCATCTCAAAATTATACCACAATAAAATTTCACTAAAACGAAAATATCCTGCCTTTTCAGACAGACTATTGTTTGAGTTATAATTTATTTTCATCATTAAATTTATCACCAGTAAAAGTATCTACTTGCTACTGCAACGTATATATTCCAGACTATCTATAATAATGCTCTATTGCGTTAGTACATTTGGAAATAAATTATTTTTTCTCTTAAAAGCGTTTACTTCAAACGATAGTATTACCATTTAATAATTTCTATAATATTAGAAATGGCTATACCTCTCTATTGGGGTATAGCCATTTTTCATATGTGAAAGAAAATTCTAACTAAACATATCGTAATTTGAATAACTGCCAATGCACTTCCTATAACAAAGAACAAATTGTTTGCCAATCCTTGCGCATGAAAAAGCTTCAATGCAACTCCACATTTAAACGGATATAATAGTCTTACCTTTTCAAAGTTAAACATATCTATTATAATATGTGATGCAAAACTTATTGCAAAATATGGAATCAAATCCTGCCAAACCATTCCTATAGATGCTGTAAGCAAGACCAACGCCAAGCTAGAGTGCATAAATGAGCGGTGTGGTTGTTGCTTTCCAAAGGCACAAATTGCTATAAATAAAATTGCACCTATTGCAATTCTTGCATAGCTACTGTCGCTTATAATCTGTTTAACAATTTCTGCATTCCAAATTTGTTCAGCCGCAAATACTGCAACAACAATTAATACCACCACTGCGATGATTCTATTTGCATATTTATGTGAACCAGATGTATCTACATCAATATCAGATATTAAAGCTCCCATACCTCCGATACCAACTGCAAGTATTACATCTTGAACTGTCTTTGGCTGAGTAAATATCAGGCTTGAGGCAACACCCACCGCAAAATGTGTTTTTCCTAACAACTTACAATTCCCTCCCTTTTTCGTTAAAATATGAATTTATTATACAAATTTTTCAATGCTTGCGCAATAGTAGTAAGAATATATTTTTCTTTATAGAAAAATACCAATTTAAATTTGATTCTATAAAAATTAAAAATTTCACTCAAGCCTTTATTTTAACAGCGAAACACTTTATTTATTTAATTTTGATTTATCAGTAGCAACTTTTCTTTCTTAGCGTATAATGTAGTATAACAAATGAAAGGAGAGAAACGAACAATGTGTGGTAACTTCTTAGGTAACAACAACAGCTGCTGCTGGATTATCATCCTTATCCTTTTGGTTAGTTGCTGTGGAAACGGCTGCGGTTGTGGCAATGACACTTCTAACAACAGCGGTTGCGGTTGTGGCTGCTAATTCTCCTTGTTAAGAAAATGGGGCTGTGAAGAAACGAAGTTTAAGACTTCATTCTTCGCAGCCCCTTTCAATTTTTGCAAAAATAAGGCAATTGTTTAAAAAGGGTATACTCCCCCTTACTCCAAACAGTATAATGCAACAAAACAATTTCTCTATATACCAGATAAGAACCTGCACTTAACAGGATAGCCCCAACAATATCTGTCAGCCAATGAACTCCTGCAACCGTTCTTCCGATTACCATAAAAAAACTAAATGATGCTGTCACAAGTATAAGTATTTTTCGCAAAATTCCTTTCTTCATCCGCCTTTTCAGTTCAAATATTAAGGTCGGCATTACACTTAATACAAGGAGTGTCGTGGACGATGGATACGATGCTTCCATTCTTCCTTCGATAAAAATTGGTCTGTAATTAATCGGTATCATCTCAAAAATCAGATACTCCAAAATTACAATGACATAAAACACACCAAGCATTCGGATAGCAAAATCGACTTTTAGGAGACTTCTTCTTTTTATCCACTGACATAATCCCAACAATCCAAAACCTATACACACAAATACCGCAACAAGACCAAGCCAGTCTGTAATTGTATAAATTTTCATATGAACACCTGTCAGGTTATGAAACCAGACATTGATTGTCGAAAAACCAATATTTGTTTCAGCTATTCCCTCCGGCTTCACATCAACCATCTGAATCAGGATTGTCCATAATACAAATCCCAATAAGAATATCAATCCACCACACATGTTTCTTCTTTCATTTTTCATAATTTCTGTTTATCCTTTCTCTTTGCCTGTTTTACTCATGAGCTGATCCTAAAGTAACAAATATATGGAAAGAATAAAAGAAACGCTCTGTAACATTGGCGATACGAATCGTCACACTGGGATATTTTATCCTAAATCCATCCGGAACAATTCTATTCCCAGTACCGCATTATATTCCACAGCCGCAAACACACTGAACCGCTCAACAACACCAAAATATTCCTTCGGTACGATATTCATTCCAAGTGCACCAACCAGCATCATTCCCAGAGCAATTCCTGCAAACACACCGAAGCTTCGATATTCTTTACTCTTTGCACTGGCGACTATAAGCATTACAAGCGAAACGATGGCTAGCAGTACAACTAAAATCGTTGAAAAGATTTACATTTTCATTCTAAAATATCTGCCCAGGCAGCCTTTTCTTTTCCTTATATGGAAACTGCCTGTCAAATACCTCCGCTTCCTTTTCATCCACCAGATACCCCACTGGAGGTGCATACTCTCCTGTAATTCCATTAAGATATCCTGGTATCAGTTCTTTGCACAGAAAGAAAGATGCATCCTCGCCTTCCAGCAATCCATGATAGCGGATGCCAAACTCACTAGCCTGTCTGAATCCACTTTTTCCATAGAAATCAATATTTCCCTCAAAGCATAATGCACCACAACCAAGTTCTTTCGCTTTTTCCAACGAGTAGTCTAACAGAAGTTTTCCATATCCTTTTCTCTTTAGCTTTGGTGTAATACAGATCGGTTCCATGGTCATAATCGGAATACTTCTGTCATCATCCGCTGTGATTACAGCTTTCATGAACATATTCTGTCCAATCAGCTTTCCGTCTTTTAACATGACAAAATCCAGTTCCGGAACAAATGCCGGATCATTTCGAAGTTTGTGGAGTACATAATGCTCCAAGCATCCTGGACGATACACATTCCAGAAGCCTTCCCTTACCAGATTTTCTACCTCTCGATGCTCATTTTCTTTTTCCAATCGAATCATAATATTTTCTCTCATTTTCTTTTCTCTCCATTTCTTTTTGGTAGTGTAAAATAAAATCCACTATCCTAAATTCAAATCTTTTAGAATTAGCAGCTCTGCGTCTTTTGCGTCTGGCTCTTTAATTGTTCAGTTTCAAAGCAATATCATCGATGACATTTTCAAACCTGTCTTTTATCTGTCCTTTCTCCTCTGCACCATCATACAGGCTATAATAGAAAAACATAACCGAATAGAACATATCTGCCTTATTATCAGCATCTTTCATTCCCATGCCTACAAATAAATCTTTCACATATCCTGCCGGTCCTGCTACAAGGTACTGCTGATACAATGCCTGCATTTCTTCATTTCTGAACTGTTCCAATGTAAGCATCTTGCGGAAAGATGCGGCAAAATCATTCTCCGTCCAATACGCAAACATATCTTTGCTGTACTTTATAAAATTCTCCAACGAAACCTTATCATATTGATCCGGCATACTCTCTTTCTCATCGGCAGGCATATCATTTGATTCTGCCTGTTCGCCATCACCCTATTAAAAATGCAAATAAAAAGCAAAAAAAATTGCCGGAACTCACTTTTTGTGAATTCCGGTGTCTTGTTTGGCTGTTTTTTACAGTATCCTTTTATTGCAACATTCATAATATCAAAACGCAGGCAAAAATAGCTTTTGCCTGCGTTTTATTATTTATGATTTAAATACTAATCAAAATAATCAATTTGTCTTTTTACGTCTCATAACTGTGATGAATACAATACCTGTGATGAATACAAACGCTCCTATAAGTATTGCCGAAAGAACAGTTACAAAAAGTATTCTGTTTTCGCCGGTTCCAGGAACCTCAGTAGACTTTGAGTCGGATTTTTCATCTTTGTTTTTATCTTTGTATTCACCGTCCGTAAGCGAAACAGTAATCATCTGATCCTCTTTGACATTTTCAAGAGTATACTCGCCTGTTTTCTTGTCGGCGGCAAGCTGCTTACCGTTTACCGTAAGCTTAGATATATTATTATACTTAGCGGGATTTACTGTAAATTTGAAATCCTTGCCGTAGAATACCTCAAATGTATTGTCATCAATTCTAACAGCGTGCGAAAGCTTTGAAACAATGTTCAGGCTGTTAGAAAGACTTGAGGATTTCTTAATGCTCTCTTGGTAAAGGACATCGCTTACAAAGCTCTTTACTGCGGTTTTGTTGCCCTCAACGGTAAACATTACCTTAAGCGTTCTTCCCACACCTACGGATGTAAGAACTGGGAAACCGTCGTTTACCTCATCACTCGGAGAGGTTCTGAAATCATTTCCGAGCTTATCTGCTATATCTGTTTTCATTTCGGAAGCAGTACAAGCGTCGCCTACGCATCTTTGTCCGTTAGAATTTGTGTATGCGTATTCGCAGAGATCTTTATCATACCAGCAGTTTAAAACAGGTGCGGACGCTCCGCAGATTGCTCCTGCCGTTATAAATCTGTCGAGGTTTTCGGTTTCTTTAACAACTCCCTCGTTGTAGCAATCGAAAATCATATTCTTTTCAAACAGTGAGTTGCTTCCCGCAATACCGCCTACGCAATAAAGCATATTTCCGACAGGTCCAGAAATGCTTCCTCGATTATAGCAGCTGAAGATTAAACCTAAATTTAAGCCGGCAATACCTCCAACTTTGCTTTCATATACTTGCGTTGTGCCGGTTTGAGTTACTTCACCCGTAAAGTAGCACTTGTATATCATACCGCTGTTCCAACCGACAATACCGCCCATTACAGCGTCACTTTCGCTCTTAATAGCTGCGTTTTCAACGCCTAAATCATATATTTCGGCGTCAACATCGGCAACTCCGAAAACGCCTGCATATGCCTTATCGGTAATCGTAAAGTTTGAAATTACGTGTCCCCTACCGTTGAATTTACCGTTGAATTTGTGCGTTTCATCTCCGAGAGGAGTAATCTCTGCACCGTTGAAGTCAAGGTCACTGCCAAGCTCATAGTAAGCATCCTTATATTTGTCGTTAAAGTTATACAGATTTGTAGCCAAGTCCTCAAACTGCTTAATCGTTGAAATAATGTACGGCTTTTCCTTTGTTCCGTCTCCGGAGAAGGTTTCGTTAAAGTGATATTCAACCTTAAACGTTACGTTTGAATCAGGCATTGTAAGTGAATTGTTTTTAATTGTAACTTCGTTTCCGTTATCGTCAAACGCTTTTATACTTTCAATTTCTGCGTCATACTCTGAGCCGTTTTGAACGGTTGCAGGTGTAAGCGTAAATTCAACCGAAGTACCCTGTGCAGCCATTTCGGGGTTACAGCTTATTGTTCCGAATTCGCCCTCGTAGCCCCAGAAGCCGTACATATTCATAAGCTCACTGTTGTTATCAAGCACAGGCAGACCGTTTACAACGCTCTTGGTGCTTTTCCAGTGATAATCGTATTTATTTGCGGTAAGAGTTTGGTTCATCGTTGCGGCAAATGCAGAGCATACCATTTTTTCCGCAGTGATGCGGCTTGCTTTTGTTTCGTTCTCTCCGTTTGAATAGCAATCGGTAACTTTCATTTGAGTTCCGCCGCATATCTCTTTAAAGCTCGGTTCGGCTTTAACACAATAAGCGTAACAGCCCTCTATCGTTCCGTTTCCTGCGCCTGCAATTGCTCCTTCGTTTTCAATATTCGCAGCAATCGGTTCGATAACGCCGCAGTTTCCGATAACGCCGTCGTTTACGGCTGCAACGGCACCGCAGTATTGGTATGCCAATTTAAAGCTAAAGTTTTCAAGCATAAGGTTTTTAATTGTACCCTTATTTGTGCCGAAAAGTCCTGCCGAAGCCTTGTTGCAGCTTAAATTTCTGATAAAGTGTCCTTTACCGTCAAACGTTCCTGTAAAAGGTGCTTCGTTTGAACCAATCGGCAAATAATCCGAGCCTGACATATCTATATCGTTTGCAAGAATATAGCTTGCACTCATATATTTGTCCGAGGTCTGTAAAGAAACATATTCAAGCTCGCTTCTTTTTGAAATAACGTAAGGCTCGTCCTGCGTTCCCTCGCCGTCTTTAATTCCCGTAGATGTTTTCAAATAAATATACACAGGCTCGTCCGGCATTACAAAGCTGTTGTCTTTAATCTCTATTTCATTTTGCGTAACCGTTCCGTATGCACACAAGGAATCCTTACTATAGCCATAAGGAATGTCTGCGTCAACCGATACAACCGAACCGACTTCGGCACTGTCATTGCACTTTACGCTTCCTTTCCCGTCAACAGATGAAGTAATAGAATAGGCATTGCTATATTTTGCGTATATTCTTGTCGATTCATAGGGCATATAGAAAGAATATTCGTAACTATCCTGATAATTTTTCGGTAAATCGCTCTCATCGGCAAGAACTGTTTTAACGCCGTTTTCACGAACATAATAAAGCTGTGTAAGGCGGTAGCCGTTCTTAGGGTTTATCTTAATGTTCACAAGAGTTTTCGGGCTTACCGAAGAGCCAAGCGTTTTTCCGCTGCTATCTGTAAGAGTGGCCTTTGCGTTTGGTCCACTTAAGTTACCAATCAAAGTAGGCTTTAAAATTGTTTTTGAATTTTCGTTTGAATTTGCAACCCAAAGCACCGTAAATGTTTCAGCGGAATTATCCTTGTAAATATCCTTGGTGTTGATTTCCTTGAGCTGCTTATCATCATTCGTTGTAGCACTGTATTTTGACGTGTCTATTGCCTTTGACTTTCTTGTTATGTCCTTTGATAAGATGTCCTCATCCGACTTTATATTATCAAATGGGAAATAATCTCCCTTCACAAATTCATTCGTAACATTACCGTTTTCATCGGCAACATTTCCGATTCCGCCCAATTCGGCTATATAATAGAAAGGATTTTCTTTGCCCTGCTCTTTATAAATTTTTGCGAAGAACTTATTTGCGTCGGACATTGACGACGGCATTTTGTATTTTCCGTCACGACTTTTTAACAAAGAATTAAATGCTTCACTATAATAATAGTTGTATGGGTCAATAAATACGTAATTATCGATTTTTCCAGCATAAATATAATTTTTGATTTTTTCGCTGCCGTTCTAGATAAAAGACATATATCCGTTGTCGTTATTAACAACACGATAAGCGGGAATCTCATTATGATAAGGGTCAACTCCGCCACTTGTAGATACTCCTATCATAGTTGTGTTAAGATCCTCATACTCCATAAGCGAATCCATACCCGTTTGGCCGCAGTTGTTGTTTATGGCGTTCATAGCCTTTGTGTATCTCTGCTCAAAGGTTTTAAGATCAGCCTCTGCTGCGGTTTTTTGAGCCTTAGTGCTGTCTTCGTTATCCATAACAACATCATAGTTGTAATATGTAAACTCACGGTACAAAACCAAAAGGTTTATAAGTGGCTCAATCGATTTGTTTGCAGCCTCTTTAGTAGCGACAAGCGTTTGATGCTCAAAAGGAACAGTTCCTTTACATCTATCTTTAACCGCCTTTACATATGTAGCATCGTCTGCGTTATGCTCTACCTTCTGATCCGTATCGCCTGTAAGCGACGGCTGATCCGACAAAACCTCGGAAAGTGTGTCTACCAAAGACACCATATCAAGACGCTTGTATTCCTTTTGCATTTGAGCAAGCAAAATGTCAAGCTCGTGCAACTGCTCGTCGGTCGGATTATCGCCAAGCTTTGAAGCTGCTTCCGTATATTTACAGTAATCCTCCCACAGCGACTGATACTTTGAGCTTATATCCGTAATACGAGTGTATTCGTTTGTAACATTTTGATTATAGATAAGACTTTTTACCTCTCCGAAGCCCTCACTTACGGTTTTCGAAAGATCCTTTAAGTCCTGTTCTATAAGCGTAACTGTTTCGAGAATTTGTTGCGATGTTTCCGCAATTTGTTTAAGTCTCATTGATGTTGGTCCTGCTTTATACTTGTAAACAAGATCCAAAATTTTAGAATCCGTTGAATCGGCAGCTTTTCCGAGAAGCTTCATCGCCTGTCTGGAAAGCACGGTGGTTGCAACCGTTGTAAGCTTAGTAGTGATAAAGCCGCCTGCTGCATTAACAGAAACATTTGCGAAAGACGATGGTATTTATGCAAAACGATGAAATCAGCATAATAAACACAAGCACAAAGCTTACGCCACTCTTTAGTCCTTTTCTGACTGTAGAAACCATAATATTCCGCCTTTTAATTCTAAATTACGACAAATGCGAAATTTAGTATAATTTACAAGTTAATATCAACACATAAAGTAATAAAAATCAACGCTTTTTAGAATTAAACTGTAACAAAATAGGACTTAAACGTACAAAAAGTACGTTTAAGTCCTAAATCTTGATTATTTATATTAAATATCTTGAATGTCTATGGGTGCATTTGCCTCAAGCGACAGTTTAATTCCCTGCCGTTTGTAATTATCAATTATTTCATTTTTCGGGTTACCCAAACTATTGACATTGAGCCTCATTATTTTACGCTTATATCTATTTTGGCGGTTTTGTTCATCTACATTCTCTCCTTTAACTTCCGATTTATCGTTTACTCTAATCCTATATCCTTTTTAATATACTTACCACTTTTTATTCTTAAGTCCGTTATTTTTTCAGCATCTGATGGTATAGCCCAATATGAGCCTATCTTAACTGCTCCAGGAATTCTTCCTTCATTGCAAAGCACCTGAATTCTTCTAATGGATATTTCCCATTTTTCTGCCGTCTGCCTTATTGATAGGTATTTCATACACATACTCCCATAAATGAAACAGTTAATATTCCCTTCATCGTATTCTTCAATTTTTCCAATCTGTTCGTTTAGGAACTCCTTCATTTCTGCCACCCTCTGTTTCAAGCCTTCTCGCTCAGCACTCTTTGTCATTAAATTCTGTTTTTGTTCTCTAAGCCGTCCTTCTGTAGATTTCTCCACATTTTGAGCAATAGCAAATGCTTGATAGTGCATATTTAGAACTGTAGACTATTTTCTTTCTGTCTTTTCCACTATGAAGATTGGCTAGTCTTAATAGTTCTTCCTGAACCTTAGCATATAATTTCCTTGGAATAATTGCCTCATGTAAGTAGGTTTTTCGCAAAAGAAAAGAGGTGTCGCAAATTGCTAACACCTCAGTATCAAACTATATCCTTTCCGCTTTTACATTCACACCTTTCTTTATTGCTTTTTTCAGTAAAAATACGATAAGATTCGGTTCTGCAAAGAATACTGTCAAAATGATTACAAATTTTTCAATCTTTCCGTCTCTAAGTCCTCAACTACAAAGTTGCCGTCATTGATTTCAGCCAGTCGCTCTTTTATACAAGAAATAAGTTTGAGCATTATATTTTTTTCTGCTTTTTCTTTTTCATGATTAAACCAGCAAGGTTCATTGTGAGAATCAAATTCATAATATGATGAAAACATATTTTCTACTTTATTGCATAAATCTTGTAATCTTGCATCGTTTGCAATAAATTCCGGTTCATCAATTATGCTGTCCTCATCATAAATCCAGAGTGGACTATGAATAAACTCATTCATTATTTTCACTGTAAACATTAACTATTCACCTCCAGACTATTCCGTTTTTGCAAGTTCCAATATTTCGCTAGGTGTCGTAAGAACACCTATAGTATTGCTATCATCATCAACAAATTCAACTTCATAGCAGTGACCATCATATTCTAACACAATTGTCCCATTTGTTCCTGCCGGAATACTTTTAAAATCCTCTTTAAGTCTCACAACATCTAATTCTTTCATCGGTTATCACTCCTTTTTATCCGGATAAACTGTTACTATTTTATAAGTGGTTCTTTCATTGTCTTTTTGAATAACCACGACAATATTTGCACTGATTGCTTTCCCATTTTTCCCTTGTAGTATAGTATTATAGGTATATTTAATGCCGTACTGCGTTTGCTCAGATTTTGTAGGCGTCTTTCCTATTATTGCAGATACAACATTTTTATGAAACAACCTTGAGTCTTCCTGTGAATATCCCAAAATTTCTTTCATAAATTTTGCTTTTGAAGCACCGATGGGATGATTAGGATTTAGTAAATATCCTTCTGTTTTCTTTTTGCTGTATCTGACATCTCCCAATGAATTAACCGGAATTGAGTTTTTCTTTTTCGCACCCTCAGTGTTTCCGAATCCACCATGAAATCCTGCTCCCATCAGGCACTCACCGCCTTTCGGCTTTTCATAAAGTCGCTGTCAAATTGCAGTACTTCAATTCCTTTTTCTTTGTATGGAGTAAATATCTTATCCGGTGCCGCCCCATAAACAACAAGGGTACTTGGCTCTAATCTGTCAACCACATACTTTAATCCACTAACAAAGTAGTTGCGGTCAGACAACAGTTTTATGCAACCGTGCGAACCGACTGCTATTGTCCCATGCTTTTGAATACCTGCACAAGATAACTCATATGTACGTTCATCTCCAAATCGGATATTCGGGATAACCGTTACACCGTTTTCCTGCAGCCAATGACCGATTGCACGGCTACGATAAATATTCCACTGCTGCATTACAAGTGGCATATCCCGATATACGCTAAAATCTGGCGTGATTACGCCCCTAAATTTCTTTATAATTGGCAAATACTTATTCGGAGTAGTCCAAATTCTTTCAAAAGCAACTATTACGCTCTTGCTGACGAATATATTCATCTTCAAAATCGTATGTATTGCGAACAGGACAAATTCTATTTAGAAAATCGGCATATTTTATGAGGATTATGTCATCAAATTCTTTTTCCGCTTTTGAACGCCATTCCACATTTGTTCTTGCCAATGTTTCTATCCTTTTATCTTCCGCCTGAGCTGAAACACCAAAGTTGGTTTGCAAGAAAAATCGGTTTATTCTTGCCCCTCTGTTCTGGCACTCTCTAAGTATCTGTTCAGGCATAAGCAACTGTGCTGCAAAATAATTAGTTTCAACTTCATACCGATGGTATGCGTCCTCATCTTTTTTAGAAAAATCATGACCGTTAATCTCATGTCCTAATTCGTGCAGTATTGAAAAACGGTTATGTGTATCCGGCTTTGTTTCATCATAAAATATGATTTTCTTTCCCTTAAAACTCATTATAATAGCCGATTCACTTCCAAATGCTGTGATGTCCACACCGTATTTTCTTGCTTTCTTAAAAGAACGACATACAATCGGTGTTTGTTCCTTTACTAAATCTTTCGGCGAAAACGGAAATGTTTGAATTGCCGATGATTTTACTAATATTTCATTAAATGCTGCTTTTAATATATTCTCGGCTTTTTTTAGTTGGTCTGAATCCAACTTGCCAAGATTGCGTTGTAAATATTGTAGTTCTCCACGTGGTACTTCTGAGACAGATTCAGATGTACCAAGCAGATAATCTGTGGTAGTTTCTAAAGCTTTCGCTATTCTGGTTAATACATCACTGCGAGGCGTCCTGTCTCCTTTTACATAGTAAGACATTGCGGATTCAGTAACTCCAGCCTTCTGTGCCAATTCTTTTTGGTTAATTCTATTTTGCTTCATTAATGCGATAAGTCTTTCACTAAAAACTGACATATTATCAGCCGTCCTTTCGTTTCCTCTTTTTCTTATTATGCTCAAAATTATAAGTTTGTCAAGTTTGTTTTCACTATATCTTGTTTTTCACTTCTATTTTCAAACAAGATAATGTATTTATACGCTTATCGCTTCAACATAATTATAATTTTAATCAAGATAACTTGCAATAGTGTTTTTAGAAATAGAAATGAGGTGTCGCAAATTGCTAACACCTCAAAATTTCTTTGCTTGCACTGAAATCATTAACTCCAATGGCTTACTATTTTTTTCTATTCTCATCTTTTCTTATACAATACAAGTTCCGGATTTTTACCGTCTTCTTCATAAGTGCAAATAAGAATAAAATCCATATCTGCAACAATGCCGAAACATCTATCGCCGCCGTATTCACATTCAAGCTGATTGCCCAGATATGTCTTTGCGTCATTCAAAAACTTAACCGCTTGCCCATTCGGAAGCTGGTACTCAAGATTTACATACTTTCCGACAAGTACATTTAGTTTCTCCACCTTTGGCATTCCGTCAACATTCAATTCGTTAATCTCATTGATTAACTTTTTCTTGAATTCTTCAAACTGACCGTTATCACTAAGCTCATCGTATTTCTTCCAGTAATCCAAAGTAGGAAGCAGCTCTTTCATATAAGAACGGGCTTGTTCCTCCGTGAAATTCTCGCTTACCATATTCTTAACACAAACTTCAATCAAATCGTCCATATCATTGTAAGTATATGTTCCGTCGGCATAACACCACTTACAATACTCCTCATTGAAAGAACCATCGTGATTGTGTCCAATAATATCATCATCTTCAAGCGGCATTCCGCAGCATTGACAAATAAGCTTTCTCGGCGAGCCTAAAAGTGTATTTATGGAAACATCGAATACTTTTGACAGCAATTTCAATGTTTCCGTATTCGGAACTGTTTCTCCGTTTTCCCAACGTGAAACTGCCTGACGACTTACAAAAACTTTTTCTGCAAGCTCAGCCTGCGACATTCCCTTTTGAGCACGAAGTTCAAGTATAACCTGTTTTGTATCCATTATGCAGTACCTCCCTTACACCTTTATTATAGTCTCACGCATTATCTAAAGCAAGCAACTCGCAGTTGCTGTCCTTATTACTCGGCTTTTTCGTTCACGGCTACCCAAATTTCACAACGATAGTTTGGGGCGGTTGTATCCGCAGACGGATAAACTTCAAACTCCACGCCCTCGGCATATACATACTGCGAGCTTTGCGGAAAGATTCTGCCGTTTCTTGACATCGTATGCTTTGGAGTGTTAGATTTCCTGTTCTTTGTTTTCTTTTTGCTGCATACCCTCATCGGCTTGTGCAATCATCTGTCTGTACTGTTCTTTCACACTCTCAGGTGCAAGTATCTGTACCTTGCCATTAAAACCAAACACCCAACCGAAAAAGGTAGGGCTGGCTGATACTTCGGTCTGTACTCTGAAAGATGTCATATCATCCCATTCCTGAGTATTTTCCTTATAAGTTTCGTATTTAATCTCTTGTTTATAAGGGTTACTGATTACTTTAATTTTGGTCATATGTACATTTTCCTTCTAAGCACTCGGATATATGGATTAGTTTTATTAGATATGATATCTGTTCCTCTGTATTTAAATCGTCATAAAACATATTTGCATTTACACCTCTCATTTACTGTGCATACTTCTTGAAATTCTCTGCCTGCTCAAGAACTTCCTTGTAAACATCATCAATGGTTACTGGCGGATAGCCGAACTCATCAAGCAGCAATATCAAATCCACTTGCAAGTTTGCCTTAATATCATCACGGGCAGACCAATCGGTATAGCGTGACTTATCATCAACAATCAGCTTTATCCTCTTGGATAATTCAATCATTTTATTGTCCGGATATTCAAACTCAAATTTCTTGGAAACTGCTTTCAAAATATCATAGAAAGCCTTTTCTTCATAATCTATACCCATATTCTTGAATGAATTCTTTTCCGTTTTCAGCTCGGACAACAACTGTGCAAGCTGCTCCGCAACATCATCAAGGACTTCGTTGGCATACGCTTCATCACGACGACGATTATTATACTCATCAACGACCTTTTTGAGTCTATCTGCAAATTCCACGCCCATAATTTTATTGACTTTTTTAAACTCGTCGATTGCCTGTGAAAGAAGCCTTTGAAGTATCTTGATTTTCGTATTCGGCAACTGAATAGCATTTATCTTATCCATATATTCATCGCTGAAAATATCAACCGATATATGCTTTCCGGTTTCAAATAATTCCTCAATACCATCGGACTGAATTGCACCCTCAAGCATTTTACGGACACGAGCGTTCATCTGCTCAATATCCGGTGCATCGCCTTTTGTCAACTTGAAAAGGATAGAACGGACAGCACAATAAAAATGGATATAATCTTTATCTTCATCAGAGAATTTCTCACTTGAACTACAAAGGTTAAATGCCTGTTTCATTCTCTTGACTGCTGCCATAAATCTTCTTTTCAGTTCTTCAGACAACTGCACATACTCAACCGCACGGTTCAGGCAGGCAAGCTGTTCGGTAGGCGAACCATTGAAGAAATCACTGCTGTTAAAGTTATGGAACATCTGATCAAGAACTTCTAACTGGTCTTTTACTATCGTGATGGACTGCTCCACACCTTCAAATTCTTCGCTCTCAAAATTCGTATATTTCTTGAGGGCGGTATTCATATTTTTCTTAATACCTATGTAGTCAACAATCAAACCTTTATCTTTACCCTCGCATACACGATTTACACGAGAAATCGTCTGAATAAGGGTATGCTGCTGAATAGGCTTATCAATGTAAATCGTATCAAGCTCCGGCACATCAAACCCCGTCAGCCACATATCTACAACAATGGCAATCTTAAAGTTTGATTTCGGATTTTTGAACTGACGGTCAAATTCTTTCCTATCCTCTTTTGTGCCAAGCATATCAAAGAGGTCTTTTTCATCATCTTTATTACGAGTCATAACCAACTTGATTTTTTCCATTGGCTTCAACTCTTTTTTATCTTTCTCACTCAGAACAACCCCGTCATCACAAATCTTCTTTTCTGTCCATTCCGGTCTGAGTTCCTTTACTATTTTATAGAAATCGTATGCTATATTTCGGTTGGAACATACAAACATTGCTTTGCCTGCTACGGTTGCACCTTCTGCCACACGGGTTTCATAATGTTTGATAAAGTCCTCCGCAACAGCACGAAGTCTATCAGGGTCGCCAATAATAACTTCCATTTTGGCAACTGCTTTTTGACTTTCTTCTACTTGATGTTCATTTGCTCCCTCAAGCTCACACTGTGCATAGTATTCTTCAATCTGTCTTACCTTGTCCTGATTGAGCATAACCTTAGCTGCACGACCATCGTAAACAAGATTAACTGTAATACCGTCCTTAACAGCTTCCGTCATTGTATATGCGTCTACAACACCGCCAAAGACTTCGATTGTTCCATCGACAGGAGTTCCGGTAAATCCAACATAAGTTGCATTTGGTAAAGAGTCGTGCAGATACTTAGCAAAGCCATAGGTTCTCTGAACACCTGACTCTGTAATCTTAACCTTTTGGTCGAGATTGATTTGGCTTCTATGTGCTTCATCAGAAATACAAATAACATTTGTTCTGTCTGTAAGAAGTTGCAAATCCTCTGTAAATTTCTGAATGGTAGTCAGATAAACACCGCCACTCTCTCGTCCCTGAAGCTCCTCACGAAGTTTCTCACGGGACTCAATGCTTACAACAGTTTCATCTCCGATATATTTTTTTGAACCGACAAACTGCTTGGAAAGCTGGTCGTCAAGGTCTGTTCTGTCTGTAATAATAAGAATAGTCGGGGAAGAAAAGTATTTGCTTTTCATCAGCATACGGGTAAGGAAAAGCATCGTATAACTCTTTCCGCACCCTGTCGCTCCGAAGTATGTACCACCTTTACCATCTCCTTCAGGGCGAAGATGAGCCTTGATATTCTCATACAATTTATTTGCCGCAAAGAACTGTGGATAACGGCACACTATCTTCAAATCCTTATCGGAGTTATCCGGAAAATAAATAAAATCTTTGATAACTTCAAGCAAACGGTCTTTTCGGAAAAGTCCCTTTATCATTGTTACAAGAGAATTGATACCGTCCAGCTCTTTATCATCTGAATTTATCTTCCTCCACGCATAAAAGAAATCATACGGGCTGAAGAAAGAACCATATTTATTATTTGCTCCGTCACTGATAACAACAAACGCATTGTATTTGAAAATCTCCGGAATATCTCTACGGTAACGGATTGTAAGCTGCTTATATGCGTCCATTATGGTCGTATTCTCTTGTACCGCACTCTTAAATTCAAGAACAACAACAGGAATACCATTTACAAACACAATGCCATCAGGAATACGCAACTGATTATTTACGCCTTCAATTTCAAACTGATTAACCACCTTGAAAATATTGTTTTCGGGAGTGTCGAAATCAATAAGTTCAATATAGAGGTCTTTCTGCGTTCTGTCCTCACGATTAAGAATAAAGCCATCGCAGAGCAACTTAAATACAGCTTTGTTTGCTTCATAAATCGTACCGGAAATATTACGCAGCATTAGAATAACACTATCCACCTCACTCGGTGTGATACCGTCTTTCGCATAGCGATTATAGAGGTATTGCTTCAGGTCGTCCGTAAGCAGAACCTCTGTCCTTTCTCTGTGTATCTGGTCGCCACTAACATAGGTGTATCCCTCGTCTTTGAACAACTCCATTATTGACATTTCCAATGCGTGTTCATTAAAATTTGCCATTGCGTTCACTCCTCCGGAATCACTCAAATATTCCTTATTGTATTAATAAAATCATTGCGTTTCTTTTCCCATCGCATATTTGGTACACTTATACTAAATTTTTCTGAAATAATATCTTTTAATTCTCCGAGTCGCTTTTTTAGAAGTTCATCATCGTCATCTAATTTCATTCCAATTTTATTAGGGTTTACAGCCCCATCAATTTCTTGGTATTCAAACTTAGGAAGTAAAATTGATGTGTACTCATTTTTTAAAACCCACGCTGCACCCATTTCATTTAGGCAAGCAGGACTGCCATAATAATTGCTTGAAAGAACAAAAATAACATAAAGCTCATTTTCACTAAACAGCGAGGATAAATATTCGTATATATCTTGATTTAAAGGAATTCCATAATCAGGTATAGACGAACAAAACAGATTGTCATTTGTCATCCCGATATCTGCCAACAATTCCACAATGGGTTCTACATACTTAACATCTTTAGATGAATGGCTTATAAAAATCTTTGGTTTCATAGCTTTTGTAGCCTCGCTTTCTATCGACTTTTCATCAGGGAAATATTTATCAATGTTTTTCTCTATCACTTTAAGAGAACTTTTTAACCTATTAAAATTTTTTCTCTCATCATGATTTTTTCCGTTAAATTTATGTATTACTCCCGTAGCATTTATAATATTCCAAATATATGTATCCATTGTTCTATTATGGATTTGCTGTAATTCAAATTCAACTGCTTCTTTCCACTCAATAAAATCCGGATTATCATATATAAACTCTCCCGAAGGCATAATAACTCTTTCAGGTGGGACTACTGTCCTAAATTTTGTTTCAATTTCCGGTATGGCATCTATCAATTCTAATAAATCTTTTTTCATTTAGCCACTTCACTCCCTTCAGTTAAATGATAATTTAGCGGCTTGATAAAGTAGTTAAAATGATTGCCTGAAATTCAGACAGTTTCAGTATTTCATCATTATTCAATGAAATTGCCTTCATTAGCGGCTCAACGGCATTTGTGAATTGTGTTTGCTCCTCGATAGACGGAATAGATAGTTGATAATTAAGAAGATAGTCAATTTTCATATTAGGTCTAACCGAAGTAGCACTATTCATTTGATTGATATAGTTTAAAAAACCAGAAGTTTTCATTGCCCAATAAATATACAAGGGCAATGCATTAGTATCATCAACTTTTAATCTAATCAATCCATTGTTGTAAACTGCTAAAATATCTTTAGCGATATATTGTGTTATGCCAAGGGTGGCTGTTCTTGTTACAAGAATATCCCCCGCTTGTAATTTATAATTATCGTACACCGATTTCGATGCATTACAAAATGCCCATGAAGCATATTCTCGTGCATTGGTTATATCGCCAACCCTTGCACATTTAATTCCAGTGTCGTAATCCACGATAGGTACTTTTTGAATTGCATCACCACCTGTATTTGCTGAAGCAATAACATCACCCAGTTTCCCTTGCGCCAATTTCTTGCTGCGGTGTGATACAAAATCAGAAAATAAAGTGAGAGCCTGAGTTGCTAAATTATCATTTATCTTCTGTTTCAAAGCTATTCTATCAGTTATTGTCTTGTAGGCTTTCACAATTTTTCTCTGCTTTTCAATATCTGGTACTGGAAGTTCCACCATACAAAGCTCATTCCAATCGAAAATCTCTCTTACACTTCCGTGTGACTTAAAACGAGCATACCTATCAAATTCCGGTCTGCTAAACCAAAGCATTAAATACTCCGGAATAAGTTGTTTCTCATCAATTATCTCAAAGACTGTATAAACATTACTTACAAGTCCTTCCTCATAATCTTCCAACAGAGCAATCCCTATTTTATCTCCTCGTCTTGATGTATCTGGAATATATGTAAATTGTCCTTTTTTTACCACTTTATATTTCTTAAAATCCGTTCCAACTGTATTTGCAATAGATGGAATAAATTTCTTTTGAACAGAAACACCAAGTAAATTTTCTTCTTTTCCCTCAGAATTTCTAACATCAATCTGACGGATAAATTGCCCCAACTGTTTATAATTTGATTTCATATCCCAACTCCTTAAATACAGCAAGCAAATCTGCTTTGGATTTTTCCTCTTGAACAAGAAGTTCTTTGAGTTCTCCCTGCAACGACTTCATTTTTGTATCAAAGTCGATGTTCTCATCACGATTGACAAACTCAATATATCTGCTCGGTACAAGAGTAAATCCTTTTTCCTTTACTTCTTCAAAAGAAGCAGAATAACAAAACTCCGGCACATTCTCATAGGTTTCCTCATAGCCTTTCTGCTGCCAGTTATGATATACACTTGTAACTTTGGCTCTATCTTCCTCTGTCAATTCAATGTACTTCTTCTCATAAGGACTGCCCATCTGTCGTAAATCCATAAAGAGTATTTCATCTTCTCGGTTACGATAGCGTTTTAGCTTTCCATTCTGTTCCACAACACGAGCCTTTTTATTCTTATTGAGTACCCAAAGTGTAACGCTAATGTCAGTGGTATAGAAAAGGTTTCTTGGAAGAATAATAATCGCTTCTACCAAATGATTTTCTATAAGCTGCTGTCTGATTTTCAGCTCTGTACCGTCATCGGATAATGCACCATTGGCAAGCAGGAAACCTGCCACACCGTTTTGTGAAAGTTTGGAAACAATATTCAGTATCCAACCATAGTTTGCATTGCTTGTCGGCGGGACTTCATAACCGTTCCAACGAGGGTCGTCTACAAGCTCATTTTCGGCTCTCCACTGCTTCTGATTGAAAGGCGGGTTTGCCATAATGAAATCTGCTTTAAGGTCTTTGTGTTGGTCATTGGTAAATGTATTAGCTGCCATCTCTCCAAGATTTGCAGAAATACCACGGATAGCTAAGTTCATTTTTGCCAGTTTGAAAGTGGTATTTGTGTATTCCTGACCGTAAATAGACACTTTCTTTTTATTACCGCTATGTGCTTCTACGAACCTGATGGACTGCACAAACATACCGCCCGAACCGCAACAAGGGTCATAAAGTATTCCATCGTAAGGCTCAAGCATTTCGGCAATCAGGTTTACAATACACTTTGGTGTGTAGAACTCTCCTTTACCTTTTCCTTCTGCAAGAGCGAACTTACTAAGAAAATACTCATATACACGACCTATAATGTCGTTCTCTTTATCATCTGTATTGATACGATTGATTTCATCAAGCAAAGAAGCCAACTTTGCCGTATCAATATGTAAACGGGAGTAATAGTTATCCGGCAAAGCACCTTTCAGTGCCGGGTTGTTCTTTTCAATCGTATAAAGTGCTGTATCTATCTTCAGGGCAATATCGTCCTGCTTTGCATTTTCAATAATATACTTCCAACGGCTTTCTTCAGGAAGATAGAATACATTTTCCTGAGTATAAAATGGCTTCATATCCGCATACTTTTCGCCGTGCGTAGCAATAATTTTATTACGGCATTCCTCAAACTTGTCACTGGCAAATTTGAGGAAAAATAAGCTCAGGACAACATGCTTATACTCCGCAGGCTCAACAGAACCTCTCAGTTTATCAGCACTTTTCCAAAGTGCTTCTTCCATTGATATTTCTTTCTTTGGTTTAGCAGCCCTTGCCATCTATAATTACCTCCGTGTTTTAATCTTCATCTAAAATGACTTCGCATATATCTCCGATGTCACAGTGAAATACCTGACATATCCTCATCAGTACTTCAAGAGATACTGGCTCATTCTTATTTATCTTCGTTGCAGCATATGATGTAATTTCGGCTGCACGCATTAAATCCTGTCTTTTCATTTGATTATCAATCATCAATTTTTGCAATTTATTATAGCTAATTCTCATCTGTAACACTACTTGTTTGTGTATTCCGTTTTTGTTACAGTCACTCATTTTACATTATACTGTGAATTATCAGCAAATTCAAGATACAGACAAGATATTTGCCTTTATGCCTAACAAGGTGTCGTTATTTTGTGACATCTTGTTGTTTTTCGTAATCAAATGTAATTTTCATACATTAGCCTATGCACAGCTTCTTTGAAATTTGATTTTGTAATCTTAACTTCATTGTTTCCACTCAGTACTTCTACACGAGGATATCCTTCGTGATTTTTCATTTCTGCAATAACACTACTACTATCATTTTTACCAGTGCTGCTATGTGGTACTGCTCCAAAAATAATAACTCTATAATCAGGATTATATCGAAGTTTTTTGTAAGGATATGTCTTTGCTTTGTTGTAATCTAAGCAAAACTCAAAGCGATTTTTGTCTAATCCAAAGGATTTTATAATACCGCTTAAGATGTTTTCTTTTACCTCTGAAGCACCAACAACCACGATTTTTCCATCTCTATCTGTTTCATAAGATGACTGATTTGACAGGAGATTTTCTAATCCCCAACTCTTGAGTAAAGATTCCAACTCTCCTGTACGATTAGCCAGTGTAATTTTTGCGGTTATTTCTTCAATAATTTCCTCTAATTCTTCGTAATTCAGCAAGATTACACCTCCTCATCGTAAAGGTGTTTCATCTTCGCAATCCCTTTTTCAAGTTTTCTTTTTAATAAGATTATCTCGTCCATAGCAGCCGCATATTTATTTGCTATAACAATTTGTTCTTCCATAGGAGGAGCAGGTATAACAAGGCTCTTCAATTTACTTAAAGATATAGTTGGCAATACGCTTCCTGTGGATATACTTCTAAACAACGATACTCCAGTTTCGCTTGCAAAAAATGCCTGTACATAAAAAGGATTGATTTTTGTCTCATCTACTTCTATGATAAACAAATTTCCCGTTGCCAGTAATTCCGTGTTTTCCTCAATTTGTACAACCGCAGTCTTGACTTCTGGCATACCTGTCTTTGTAAGAATTATAGAATTGTTCTTTACGCAAAACTTCTTGAGATTTTCTGGAATTTCCCTCAAGTACTGTTCATCATCTGTCGAAATAATTCCGTCATTGATATTTGCCAGTGTCAAATATTTATAGGGTGTAGCCTCGTTCGCTTTTATCTCATCCAGTTCCGCTGCCTTTATCTGTGCACCTCTTGTTATTTGTTTTGTAACAGCGCCAAGTTCTAATCCATTTTCTATTTTCGGAACTACTTCAAGGTAACGAGTTGCGTTCAGTACATATTCGTTATTGGCAAATTCCTCAATAGTTTTTGTAATTGATTTTTCTCCATCATTTTGTAATAATTCAATGATTTTGGATACACAATCATCAGTTAAAACATTATTTCTTCGTTCTCTAACGCAAATTTCACGTGCATCTACCATTTTAATTTTCTTATTGTTTTTACTGAATACAATAAGTGTGGTTGGAATAGCAAATCCATTGAATAATTTGGCAGGAAGTGAAATAACCGCTTCAACGTAACCATTCTCAATGAAAAATTTACGAATTTTTTTATCTGACGAATTCCAAGTTGCTCCATTTGTCATAATAGCAACCGCTTTTCCGCTTTCTTTCATTTGGTCAATAATCGTCGCATTAAATATCCAATCTGACGATGCTCGTTGAATTACATCAATCGGAATATCAAATGCCTTGCATATATTCCCCTTGTATTCATCCATTGATGGATTTTTGACCATAAAAGGATAATTCGCAAATAATTTATCAAATTTTTTTCCGTTTCTATATTCAAGCGCATCATTAAGAATAAGCGAAATATTTTCATCCATTAGTGCTGCTCTAATCTGTGCTATTTCATTTGCAGTATAATTTAGTTCAACACCAAAATAATTAAACTTTTCTTGATATAAGAATGTTTCAGTAAAAAAGTTCCCTTTCCCTGAGCAGAGTTCCAAAACACTATCATTTTTCTGGACATCTAAAATAGTATCTGCCAATTTAATGATTCCATCTGGCGTAGAGCAATCGCTTGATTTTGTGTCTTCCAAATCGTTGTTAAAGAGAATATAAGATAACAATTCATCCGCAGAATATTTATTCTTTAATGATGTTATTACTCCCCATATATTAGCCAAATTCTTATTAACAATGTTTTTTAAATCTTCTGGCATTACACTGTTTTGAAAAAACTCCTCTAAACTGTCTATACACACATTTTCATCCAGTGCCGCTCTGTAAAGGACATAACTCACAACAACGCTTTTCAGTTGAAACTTATCAGTCGTTTCCCTGCCTCTTAATTCCTCTGCCACGGAATGGGCAATCTTAGAAGTATTGATTTCCTTTAATTTGTTTAAATAATTCTTTTCCAATTCTATTACCTCCATATTAGGTTTATAATAACCTTTATCGTAAGGTTATTATAAACCTATATTTCTTGAATGTCAACAATTATTTTAAGGTTTTTTATAACCTTGCCCAACACTTCTATTATGTACCTGATGGCTACTCAACTGAGCAGCCATCTTTTCGATTTTCCAGACACCGTCTGGAATTTTTAATATGCTGGAATACCGTATCCATAGATATTGCTGCTTCCGACTGCGTACTGTCTTTGCTTGCAGGCGTCGCCTGAGTTGCCCTCTACGGTATAAACTGTGCCATTCTCACACTTCTCTACGATACCAACGTGGTCTGTTGTACCGTCGCCTTCCCAATCAAAGAAGATAATATCTCCTACCTTTGGTTCATAAGTGCGGTCTTGCCATTTTCCATTTGACTTAAACCAGTTTGCACCATCCACGCAACCTGCAAATTTCGGAACAAGTCCGCTTTCAATATACCCGCATTGGTCAGCACACCAAGATACGAAGCAGGCACACCATTCCACTCGACTATTAAAGCCGTACCAGCTCCAGTAAGGTTGTCCGCCCTGATTGCCTAGCTGTGTCAAGGCAACCTCAACAATCGCCTGATTACCTCCGGCAGTAAAGGCTCGTCCATACGGATAGTGCCTCAAAACGTGAGCGACATACTGCGTATCTCCATAACTGCTCCACCCAAGTCTGGAAGCCTGCATTGTCGAAAATTCTACTGCATTGGCATAGGAATATCCACCGTAATTTGTTTTTGCCCAAGAGATATATCCATTACCGAAGTTGTAGCCTTGTAGGGCAAGTTTGATATGCTCCATATCTATCGGACTTTCCACTTCTGCCGAAGTAAGAGCCGCTTTCAATTCCTGAACTCCACACTGGATAGAATACTCCGGGTCTTTAATTCCATTTGGTTCATGCGGATACTTCGTATTGAAACTTCCTTCTGTTGCCTGCATAGGGTCAAGTCCTCTGCCGCCACTTTCCTGCATCATAACCGCCTTGATAAGTTCTACATACTCAGGAATGCCGTACTCTTTAGCATACTTCTGTATGATAGGTTCATAGGCTTCTACCTCTGCACTTACTGGAGTATAGGTATTACTGTCACTCCCTCCTCCGAACATTGCTACGGCAGCACCAAACAGCACGACAATCATAATAATCAGAACCGCTATCCAACCGCCTGCGGCGATTGCTGCTACAAGTGCTTTGGTTCCTGCAATAATCGCTTTAACTGTCGCAACAGTAGCTTTCGCTGTGGCTTTGACGGTATCTGCTGTGGCTTTCGCCGCTTTCTTTGCCGTCCGAGCCGCTTTCTGTGTTGCTTTGGCTGTTGTTTTTGCTGTTTTCTGTGCTATAATGGCAGCTTCTTTTGTGGTCTTAATAGAAGTCTTTGCCGTTTGTTCTGCGGTCTTGACCGACCTCTGAACAGTATTGGTTGCACCTTTCGATACGGTCTTGACTGTCGTATTTCCTGCCGACCTTGCAGACTGTTTAATTGTTTTCTCCGTACGCTCCAGAGTTCGGATGCTCTGTTTTCCGACAGGATTGACCGATTGTTTCTGAAGCTGTTTCTCTGCACGCTTGGTCTTGAAATTCTCAATTCCCGTTTTGGCTTTCTGATAATTCTGTCTTGTTTCACGCACACCCCATCTGCCGACTTTATCTGCACGGTATGCAGTTTCGTGAACAGTCCTATCCGTTGCCGCTTCGATTTTATCGGAAGCATATTCCTCTGCGGAATTTTCCGAAGCGTTAGTGGAATGTTCTGCCTTATCTTTCGTCATCACATAGGCTTTCTTCATTCGCTCCGTGGCAACTGCTGCCTTATTTATGGTCTTGATTGTACCTTTGCTTGTATCTCTTGTTTTTATATCAGCCATCGGTTTCCTCCTTTCTCGAAAAATAATAGAGAGTGGGGTTTAATCCACTCTCTTAGCGACAACAACAAGCCTGCCATTGTTTCTTGAATATTCACAAGTAGAAAGAGAAATAAGCTTGTCGCCATACTCTGCCGATACTCCGGTATCATACAAAGAAAGTTCCTTGCACTTGGCAACATACGCATCAAACTCTGCCGCATTTTCTGCGTCCGTAAACTCATAATACTTAAAGCTATCGGAGCTGTCTGTATAAACGACTGTCTTAAAGACTGCAATCACTTCATACTGGTGTCTGTCCGTCAGTGTATCAAAGGTAATCGTCTTATGACCTTCCCAAAAGCTCTTGTTTCTGTACTTCATCAGTCCCGTAAACATCGAGCCGTCATTCATATGGTGTCCGTATATAATGATGTTGTCTGAAGGTTTCTGCACATCACAATTTTCCTGCACATATGGACAGCCATAAGCGGAATAGGTCTTATCAAACTTGTGCTTCAGGTAGAAGTTCGGCTCATTTGCAGACTGCACGACCGGATAGTTGATATTGGTATCCTCAACCTTTATCCAACCCACCATATCCTCATTCTGCCGATAAAGTTCAAAATATTCCGCAAGATAGTCCTTATCTTCCGAAAACGTCACGCCCTCATTTTCCTTTGGCGGCTCGTCCTCCACAATCTCCGCAAGGTTATCATAGACTTCATTCTGCTTGGCAGAGTCAATGTGATTACGGATAATAAAGAAGGTGCTTACAGACAACACTGCCGCAAGCACCACTGCAATAATGATATAGATTTTTCTGCTCATTTTCTCTTACCTTTCCATATCGTTTCTCTTAGGCGGGGTCAAATCTCTGCAATACTCCGGATACCTTAACTTGATACCCTCCATAAAATACGGAGCATATCCGCAGCAGAACAATTCCTCCGGTGTACAGAGGTTTTCCCTGCCTTCTTCTGTAAATCCATTCCAAAGATTAAAGGCAAGGTGGCAGACCTTGACTGTGCCACTGGTCTGCCAACCGCCGTGCATACCTTCCGGTATGATACAATCCCTTTTGAAATCAAACATCTTTCCGATGTTCATTCTCGTTTCTTCTGAAATACCCATCACATAGAAAAATGCTCTGTGATAGCAGTCGTTTACTTTGCACTTATCCAGATTTTCCAATACAAAATCTCTGTGTGCAGCATTGCGAAATTGAATTTTAGACATTGCAAATTCCTCCTTATGCTTCGCCCGGTTTGGTCGTCATCAGTTTATAAAGTTTCGTGTTCTTAGGAAATTTGTTTGCAAACGGTACAAGAGAACTTCCCACCTTAATAAGTCCGTGTCCTGCTTCCACATTCGTGATATAAGACATCTGAAGGTCGGAAATATTCAGGAGTTTTGCAAGCTCAAGCCTGTCTGTGGAAGCCTGATTCAGCATAATGATGAACTCTGAGTTTGCAAGCATTGTTCTTGCTGTGTGACTCTGCAAAAGGTCATCGACATTCTGGGTAATTCCACTTGCGTATGCACCGTATTTTCTCACGCGTTTCCACAAGGTAAAGAGGAAATTTGCAGAGTATTCGTGCTGGAACAGAAGATAAATCTCATCAATGAAGATAAAGGTATTCTTACCCTTTGCACGGTTCTGTGTGATACGGTTCAGGATAGAGTCAAGGACAACAAGCATACCAATCGGCATAAGCTGTTTACCCAAGTCAAGAATGTCATAACATATAAGTCGGTTATTGGTATCCACATTCGTCTGCTTTGCGAAGGTATTCAGAGAACCGTGTGTGAAAAGTTCAATGGCAAGTGCCAGTTCCTTTGCTTCCGGTTCGTCCTGTTGCAAAAGCTCTGCCCTGAAATCCTGCAAGGTCGGTATATGTCCCTGATAGTCATTCTGCTGATAACTGCGGTACACGCTTGCCGTACAGCGGTCAATGATAGACTTCTGCTTTGCTCCGAGATTTGTTCCGCCGATAAGCTGTTCACAAAGGGACATAATGAACTCGGATTTCAGAATGACAGGGTTTGCACCGTCGCCGTAATCCTTATTCATATCCATTGCATTGATATGATTATCGGAAGTAGCAGAAATATTGATGACCTCTCCGCCCATTGCATTGACAAGCTGTGAATACTCTCGCTCAGGGTCGATGATAATAATATCTGCGTCCGAAGAAAGAACCTGATTGATGATTTCTCCCTTTGCTGCAAACGACTTACCACCACCGGATACACCGAGAATAAAGGAGTTACCATTCAAAAGCTGCTTACGGTCTGCAATAATCATATTTTTGCTGATAACATTCTGACCGTAATAGATACCGTTTTCGTGGAAAATATCCTGCACCCTGAATGGGATAAATACCGAAAGACTCTCTGTTGTAAGTGTTCTGAACGCATCAATCTTTCTTGTTCCAAACGGCATTACCGTGTTGAGTCCATCTACCTGCTGAAATCTCAGTGTTGCGAACTGGCAAAGATGTTTTCTTGCCGTGGTAAGCAATGCTTCCGTATCATTCTCAAGCTGTTCCTTGCTGTCTGCCGTAATAACCATTGTGATAACAGCGAACATCATTCTCTGGTCACGGGTCGTAAGGTCATCGAGGAACTCTTTCATTTCTTTCTTCTGTTGCTCCATATCATACGGAACGGTTGCAGAGAAGTTATTATTGGCATTCTGCCTACGCTGCCAGTTCGTGATATTGGTTTCCACACCAAGCAGACGGTTCTCTGCTTCCTTTACTGCTTCATCAGTCGGAACGGGAACAATATCAATGGACATCATCAGATTTCTGTTCATATCCGTAAGTTCCGCTACCATACTGTCTTTGATATAGGACGCATATTCACGAAGAAAAAGGACTCTTCCATAACGGTTTCCCATCTTGAAATAGTCCTTTTCAAATTCTATTGTGTCAGGGCAGATATAATCCTTAAAATCGTGTCCCTTTTTTCTTGTTTCTTTAATATCAAAGTGGAAAGAGCTTTCCTCTCCCACACGATAAAAGTCATGGAAAATACGAAGTCTTTCGTCTGTTTCCAGTTCCACGCACTTACTTCCAAGCCTGCCGAAGTGAGCAATCAAATCTGCACCGACACGGGCAAAATAAGTTCTTGCGTCCTCCACACTCTTTTTGTTGATGGAAATGGTAATATACTTATCCTGAACAATGGAGTTTGCACCCGTTGCCTTATCAAGAAGCATTTTATTGTATTCCTCTCGATACTCGTCCAGATTATCTCCGGTTGTCGGAATAAGGATTGTCTGCTCAAAATCCAGTCTGTTGAGCCGACGGTTATTGATTGTGATTTTTGTCGTTGCACCACTGTCAAGGGAGTTCAGAAGTTCGGAATATTCAAGGAACATCGCTTCCTTATCCTCACGACTTGCCACTGCATAGTTAATATCCGTAAAGCGATAAGTCTTTGAATATTTATCCTTTCCTACTTTGAAAATGCCATCATCAAAGATAGCTGCTACGGGAATCACGTCCTGCACACCTTTCGGTACAACAAATTTTTCTTTATCCTGCTTAAACAGGTTTGTAAGAGTCTTAATCATTTGACTTCAATACCTCCTTCTGCTTCTGTTCAATGCTTGGCTTCATCAGTTCGTAATACACATTAGTGGAATGAAACACCAACTTCTTCGGCATTAAAAACTCCGACTTTATCCACGCATAGATTGCTTTTTCTGCGGTCATACCGTTGTACTTCACAAAGCCAAGTGCCGCAAACGGAGCAGCACCCAAAATGCACACCCACGATACGGTTTCCGTGCCAACATACGGTTTGAGCAAAAAATACAGTCCTACTGCAACGCCACAAGCGAGAACAGAAAAAATGAACTGTCTGAGCGACAGTCCAAAAAACATTGACTCTGTATAATTTCTGATTTCTCGGTTAATTTTTACTTCCATATCTGTTTCCTTTCCTGCGGTTTTGGTCTTTCTCCCTCACGCATTTATCATTCAGGCAAAAGACTTTGCCTTTCCGTTTACCGCCATAGTAAACACATTTCTTACAATCTCTTTGGTTCATTTCAAAATCTCTCCTTAAAGTCCCATCATCTCTCGGATAATACGGTCAGACATTTTCACTGCACCGACAAGAACAAGCATATTAAATACCAGTTCCCCGATATATGCCCACACCTGCGTAACTGCTGCTGCATCAGGATTCACTACTGGCGGCGATGAAGCAAATACGGAGAAAATAATACAAGCAAGTACAATGACTGCTCCCTCAAGCAGAACTGCACAATAGCTCTTGATAAAACTCTTGCCGACATTCTGTGTCGGTTCTCCTGCAAATGTGGAAAGCGGTATCGGTGCAAGTGCTGTGTACATATACAACTTGAAAAATCTTCCGTACACCGTCATTATCAGAATGAACGAAAGCACCGTGATAAATAATCCTCCGATAAGCGTTACCGCCCACAATGGAATACTCTCGAAAAATCCGCAATCCTCTATGGTCGTTACCATCTCTGCGGGCAAAGTCGTCTGTTGTGGAGTTCCAAATCCGGCAGCATTCATAATGGTTGAAATCGTACCCTGCACGATATTAAATAGTGCAAGCATAAGTTCCATTCCGTATGTGATGACACCTTTCGCCAACGCAAAACGGACAAAGAGTTTCAGTGCGTGTTCCGGTTTCTTCACATCTGTAAAACTTCCGCAGGTCTTTACCATACCTATCACGAAGAACAACACAAGTAAGGCAAGCCCGATAGCCTGAACTGCACCGTTGATATCAACGATAACCTTCCAGATATTCCCGCCCTTAAAGTTCTGCGGTGTAGTTGTGATCAGCGTCCATATTTCCGACAGTTTTTCATTCCAAGTTTCAAGGGCATTTTCAAGATTTTGAACTACCCAGTTATCACTCATTCAAAGCACCTCCTTACAATTAAGGGGTGTACCTTAACTTGGCACACCCCTCGATAACTGTGTAACTCTTATCTTAGCCTGTGATAAGAGTAAGGATTTCTTTTGCGAAAGTAATAATGACACCACCCGCAAGAGTCAGGAAGCCATTGGCTCTCTGAGAAGGGTCGTGAGATTTGAGGGAAAGACCGACCTGCACGATACCAAAGCCGAGCAAAATCATACCGATGGCACGGATAAGTCCGAAGATAAAGTCAGACAGATTGTTGACTACGGTAAGCGGGTCATTCGCTGCAAATGCAGTCGTTGTCATTCCAAGTGCCAACGCACCGACAATGACCATTGTGCAATAAGCACGGAAGCCTTTCTTAACCTTTCCGGTCATAGGCAGTTTCTTTGTTTCCTGAGTATCAGTTGCTTTTTTCTTAAAAATAGTCATAGTTGAATACCTCCAAAATTTAATTTGTTTGATTGTTTATGAACAGAGCTTCCATCTCCTCATCGGAAAGAAGTTCCCAGTTCGTTTCTTCCATTTCCTTTTCAGGAAGTGTTGCAGGGTCAATGTCCCAAATGGCAATCGAAGCAATATCTTTTGTGACTTCTCCGTGCATATAAGGACTTGCCTTTCCGTCTGTGGTAAGTGCCACATTCGGATGTTTCATAATGTCATACTTGAAATCCATAATGGGTCTTTCCCCACGGATAAACAAAATAGCGTACTGATTATCGAGCATACGCACCTCATCAGGGGTAAGTAACTCTCTGCCGCTAATCTGATAGTTGGTGGAATAGTTACCACTTCTTCCGGTACTCTTTCCGAACGTGTTGGTATCAATGGTTTCCTTTCCTAACAGCTCCGACACGTATTTATGGGTTGACTGCTCATTTCCACCAAGGTAAAGAAATTCATCGCAGTTACCCACAATGCTCTCCCACTGTTTTTCAAACAAGGCTTTAAGCTGTGCCAAGTTCTGTAAGATGATGCTTACCGATACCCCACGGGAACGCATAACCGACAGTATCTTGTCGAAGTCGTCCGGCAGTGAAACATTGGCAAATTCGTCCATCATAAAATGAACAGGCATCGGCAGACAGCCACCGTGGATATGGTCGGCTGCATAAAACAACTGCTGAAAGAGCTGTGTGTAAAGAATGGATACCAAGAAGTTGAAACTGGAGTCGTTATCCGGTATCAGTGCAAACAGTGCCACCTTTTTCTCTCCGAGTGACTGTAAATCCAGTTCATCGGCAGAAGTAAGAGCAGCAAGACTCTCCAAGTTGAACTTTTCAAGCCTTGCTGCAAGGGTTATCTGTATGGATTTTAATGTTTTGGAAGAACCGGAATGATAGGAGTGGTAATACTTCAAAGCAATGTGGTCAGGATTATCTATCATCAAATCCGAAAACAGATTGTCAAGCGGAGAAGGACTTGGGTCGTCCTCGTCCTCAATCGCCCCGGCTCTTAACATTTCCATTACCATTGCAAAATTCTGTTCTTCCGGTGGTGCTTCATAGTGCAGATAAAATACCAGTGCAAGCAGAAGCATTGACGCTGCCGTATCCCAAAACGGGTCATTGCTCTGTGAACCTTTCGGAGTGGTACTCTTAAAAAGATTGGTTACGAGCTTCTGCACATCATTGTCGTTCTGCAAATATACAAACGGATTGTAACAATGGCTTTTCTCCATTGAAATCAAATCAAGGACACGCACTTCGTAACCTTTCTTCTCAAGAAGATGTCCCGTATCTCGCAGGATTTCTCCTTTCGGGTCTAAAATCACATAGCTGTTTCTGGCAGCGTTCATAATATTAGGCTTTGCATAAAATCTTGTCTTACCTGCACCGGAGCCACCGCACACAAGCGTATTCAGATTTCGTCTGTGCTTCTTGGCATTAAGTCCAATGCACACATTCTGAGTCATCAGCTTATTTTCTGATAGTGGCTTTTGTCGGTACTTTTTATCAATGGCTCTGACATTGCCCCATTTGGCAGAACCGTGTTCTTCTCGTCTGCGGTAATTCTTTCTTGTCGAAAAGTAAATCCCGATACCCATTCCATAGCATAAAAGCAAAATGAGGACAGTTTTCAGGCTGTCCCCACATAATTTTATGGAAAATGGATTATCAAAGAGTGTCGCAAGATTGGCTGCTATCTCCGGCAATCCTCCGCTTATGGAAGGTGCAATCAGAAGTGCCAGCCATATGACCGGAACGATACCGACAATGGATAAAATAATGGCAGTCTGCCTGTCATTATCTCGCTTCATCTGAGCGTTTCCTTTCAATCACTTTGAACTTTTTCAATGGGGCATTTCCGACTTTTACAAGCAGGTCGTCTACTGCGTCTGCGGACTTGCCTTCCTCCATCAACTTTGTTTTCTCATCGTTTAAGGAGCGAATGACAACACCGTGTTCATAATCGTCCAAAGCAATGTGGTAGAGTTTTTCTTTTTCCATATCTGCCCTCCGTTATCTCTCATAGTCCTTTGAACGCTCCTGCTTCTTGCGGAACATTTCATCAGAGATATGACTGTGAATTTCTGCCATTGCATTTCGTGTCTTGGAAAGCTCCGCACGGATTTCTTTCGGCTCTTTGGAAGCCAGTCCCTCCGGAATACGGTTAATTGCAAAATTCTGTGTATCTACGCCATACTTCTTGCAAAGCATATATCCAATACACACTGCCTGAAAGCCCATATCCCTGCGGCTGTAACTTTCACTGTTGATAGAAAGCTGTGCGTGTCCGAGTTCCTGAGCGACACACTGGGCAACTGCTACGCTGTCGCCCACATTACGCTTCACATACAAGGTCTGCTTTTCATTATTATAGAAAGCTGCCATATTCGGATACGGAAGTTCATCGGTTGCCGCAACCTCCACCGGAGATACAGCAAGCATTGTCGTGATAAGTGCTTTCGGGTCACGGTTTGCTGATACTGCCGGAGCTTTTCTTCCATTTGTCTGCGTAACATCAAATACCTTTTTGACATTATAGGAAATACCCGGAGAACCATCTGCTCTTGTGTATTCCACTGGTTCAAGGATAGAAATACTCTTTGCCCCTTTGGTAATCTTTACATTGTCCTTACCCCAATCATCAAAATCTTTAAGCTGTGTCGCCTGCGGATACTGACTGTAAATAAGGAGAGCATTTGCTGCGGAATATCTGTCCATTCGACTCTGCGTATCAAGAAAGCTCTTGAACTTCTCAGGGTCATTCACAATCTCACGGGCAGCGTCATCAATCATCTGATAGACTTTTTCTTTTTCTGCTCGCTTCTTTTCCGCATACTCCTCTTTGGATAATCTCGGCTGATTACCGCCAGCCTTTGCGGGTTTGAAATCATTTGTCATAGTGAATTACCTCTCTTTTCTTTTGGGTTTCTTCTTCGGCTGACGGTGTACCGTCTGACCGTTTTTCTGCTGCGGCTTCTTGCCGTCTTTCTTAACCTCCGGCTCTTTACGCTCTGCTTCTTTTTGCTGTTTTGCCTGTGCCTTGTAACGGTCAAGTTTCTCTTTGACCGATGGCTTTTCCACTGGCTTTGCAACACCCTTATCAGATTGCGTTTCTACCGGCTCTGAGTTTTGCCTTGACAGAGGGCTTTTGTCTGTTTTGGCGACTGAGGGGTTTGCGTTTGCTCGCTCCTCTTTCTGCATTGGATTTCTGACTGCTTCTTCCATAATGATTTCACTCTTGGATTTGGTCGGCTTTTCTTTTTCAACCGCTTCACGGTCTGCGATAGCCTTCTCTGCTTCACTGACAATCGAAGCTTTATCCACCTTGCCAAGTTCAAATCTTTCAACGATACGCTGAATTTTAGAAGCGTCCTCTGCTCTTGCAATAATATCTACCGGAGCATTCTCTCCCTTTGTGTTCTTATCTCTGAGGACACAATAAAGAACGCCATAGCGTTTTGCCTGTTCGGTAAACTTCTTCAAATCCTTTTGCGGAATGGAAAAGACTTTCAGCTCCTTGCCTGACTTAATCATATTGGTAAGCCTTGCTTTGCCCTTCGTCTTTTGTTCCTGCTTCAGAACCGATACCAAAAGCAATGCGATATTCTTCGCCGCCGAACCGCTTAATCTTGCAGCAACTTCAAATCCTTCAAGCGAAAGCCTAACGACCTGCTCTGCTGCGTCACCACCGTTGTTCATAGCGTGATTTCTCCTTTCTCTGCTGTTTTTGTTCCTCTGTTTCGATATGCTCAAGGTTTTCTTCCATAACCTTTGACCTCTCCGCAATATCCTCGCAGAGTTTTACTTCCCGTCGGAGTTTTTTCAATTCTCCATTGATAGAAGCGATTTCATCTTTTGCCGCCTGAAGCTGACCATCATCAATATTTGTTCTTATCTTTTTTCGGAGATGTGTTCTTCCGGCAATCAGATTTTTCATCTGCTCCTCTAAGGAAGTCTTATATGAAAAAAGCTGTTCGTCCGTGGAAATATTTTCTCGTCCGAGCAGCCTTACTTCATCAGTAATCTTATCGAGCTTCATCAAATCATCTTTCAAAAGATAATGAAGCCTTGCGTTATTCTGTTTCTTATACTTGGGCAGATAACCGAGTCTGTAACAGTAATACAGATACAACCCATAAAGTCCGCCTTTCTTTTTCAGCTTCTGCCCTCTGGTCTGCATACGGTACTGTCTTGGTTTATAAGTTGCCCTCTGGAACGGCTCAATCTCTGCCCATCTGTCACGATTTTCTTTGATACGCTCTACAATCCGGTCATTGGTATAATCTGCTCCGAGATTTTTCAGTCGTATCGGCTTATCGTATCCCTTTGGAATGACCGTCCAGTATTTTCGGCTTGGACTTAGGTTATAGGCATATCCCATTTCCTTGAGAGCAAACTGAAATTCTTTCAGGGTCTTGCTGTGGTCGATAGCATAATCAATGGCTTCCTTTGCAACCGAGTAGCGTGTCGGCATACCTGCCTTTTCTTTCATCGTCAGATACTCCGACTGCTTACTGCGGTTCGGATTCGGGTCATAGTAAAGTCCGTACTTCTCACAAATTCTGTCTGCAACTTTTCGGAATTTGAACCACGCTTTTTCCTCTCCCCACAAATGTTTGCCATCGACAAAAGAAATAGAGTTGATGACAAAATGACAGTGCAGGTGCTTTGTGTTCAGATGGGTTGTCACAACAACCTGAAATCTTTTCCCCCACACTTCATTTGCAAATTCCATTCCGATTTTCTGTGCCATCTCAGGAGATATATCTGTTTCCTTGAAACTCAAATATCCGTGATAGGCTTGGATACCGTCTGTCTTTTGGTACTGTTCCTTAACCGTTATGAACTGGTCACGGGCAATCGCCACATTACAGTTGATACCCTCAACATAAAATTCTCGCTCTGTTTTTTCTTCATCCTTTGCATAAGCAATAACATCAGCAAGAGCCTGATACTGTTCAGGTGAAAACTCCCTTTTGATATTTGCAGAAGTCTTTTCGGGATTGGTTGCATAGTCAATGACCTGACCGAGCCTTTCTGTTACCGACCACAACTTTGTTACTGCCATTTCATTTCGCTCTGATTTGGACGAAGATATGTCCTCTCAATCTCTGACTGGAACTTATTCCACTTTGCAGCTTCATTCTTCAGCATAGGTGCGTCAATGAAACCAAGTGTATTCGCTTTAGCCGCAAGCTGATTGATGTTATTACTGATAGAGGACAGTTCTCTCATCACATCATAGAAGCGGTCATCGGGTTTCTCTTTCGGCTCGTAACCTCTGATAAGTAAACGGATAAGTCCTGCTTCGGAAAGACAAGCCTTCTTTGCCTTTGCTGCCAAGTCCTGTGCTTCCTTGCGGTTAAAGCGTACAATCTTCTGAATGTTTCTCTTTCTCATAATCGGTATCTTCCTTTCTCTTTACTCTGCAATCTTTGTTAATCTGGAATAAGCACATCATCGTAACGCCAAGACAACTGCCGAGCAGTGTCCCAGCGGCGATAAGTAATAACTCTCTCAAATCAAGTTCTCCTTTCTCACGGGGTATTAGGGGCAACCCCTAACGAGCCTTTTACCGTTTGGGAAACTATGTTTATCCAAATGGTCTGCTCGCTAAGATTAAACATCTCCTCTGGGTTGCCCCGTTCTCAGTCTACTATCTCTCATAATCCTTTGATTTCGGCTTAAAAGGTTCAGCCACGATATTGCCGCCCACTTCCTTAGAAAAGCGTTCAGGATACTTGAACTGTTCCTTATACTTCTTCATCATATCGTCCGGCAAGCTCTGAAAACTCTCACTCTCAGGCGGTGCATAACAGATAAAGAACTTGCCGCAGATAATATCAACCATCTCTTTCTTATCGTTGTCCTGCACATAAACTGCACGGTTAAGCGGAAGTCCTCTCATCTTTCCTTCCTCATTACAGATGATTGCAACGTCATCGTCATAGGGCATATATTCCTCAATATCTCCTCCGACAACCTCCTGCATTGCTTCCAAACTGTCGTCGATTACAATTTCCTTCGGGTACTTTTCCGGTTCTACCAAGAGAACTTTAATCTTAGAATCATTCATCGTTCTTCATTCCTTTCGTGTGTTTTTTTATTGTAAATTCCCATCCGCATACAAAGAAAATCGTTGAAGTCCTTACCTGCTTTTGGTGGCTCATCAACGATTTCATACTTATCCGGCAGAATGGTTTTTAAGGTCTGTGCTGCCTTTCTGCCCGCTATATCATTGTCAAAATGGATACGGATTTTCCTGACAGATGGGTTACTGCCAAGATACTTTTCCAGTGCAATCGGCACTTTACTGTCCTCAATTTTCTTTGCCGGAGAATACACCCCGGACAGCGAAACAAAGCTCATTTCTTTCCAATCCTGCCCGTTCAGCTTCGCAAGCGTGGCATAGGATAACAGGTCTATGGCACACTCAAAGAGGTGTACTTCCTCCAAGTTTTCCTTACCAAGCCGAAAAGAATAATCTTTTTTACTGCCACTGCAATCGCCCATAATCCTACGCTTATTCGTGGAACGGTAGGCTGCATATTTCGGTTCTTTCTTCTCGTCATAGCCTACAAACACAACATTATGATACGGCAGACTCTCAAAGATAAGGTCATTGGAAATACAGTAATTGATGATTTCAAAATCTATTCCTCTCCCGAAAAGATACTCTGTAATCACTATGTTGGAAGCACATTTTTCAGGGAGAAGAAGTGGTTTGTTTTCCTCTTTTGGCTGTGGCTTTTCATAGACCGGAGCCTGAATCGCTGTGTGTCCGATAATGGTTTCCACCGCTTCAAGGAAGCTGTAACCTTTGACCTTAATCAGATAATCCAAAGCACTCCTGCCGCCAATACCTCTCGACCACCATATCCATTTCCCGTTTGAAATCTTCAAACTGTCGTGGGTTCTGGTGCAATAGGTGTTACCTGAATACTTAACCAGCTCATACGGTTCATAATTTTTCAGGTAAGTTAGCAAGTCCATCTGCTTCGCCTGAATGATTAACTCAGGTGCGATAAATGGCATATCGACCACCGCCTTCCTGTTTATCTCTCATACGATTTCTCCTTTCTGCCGCCGACTGCTTCGCCCTCATCAGGCTCTCCGCCGACAATCTCATTTTCCTTTTTATCCATATTGAGCAGGATATTCAGCTCATCAAGTCGAGCAGTTTTTGCCTTCAATTCTTCCTCTTTGGCAAACGGCTTTTCGATTTCCTGCTTCGCTGTTTCAAACTGCTTTTCCGTATTTTCAAGGCTGTTTTTCGTATCAGCAAGTGTTTCTTCAAAGCGTTCAATGCCGTTATCTATTCTCACGATATTACCATGAGCATCATCGCCAAGCGGTACATCTCTGCTTGTTTCGCCTTTTAATTTCACAACATAATTACGCTGCATCGTATCAAAATACAGTTCCATTTGAAAGCCACGGTACTCGCCAAGTGGTATCGCATCGGGACTGTTCATTGACTTGCAGGCATTGATGATTGCCTGACCTGCTTCGGCTTTTTCGGAATAAGAAACACCCGATACCATCATTCCAAGCGGCTGCTCGTCTATCGGTTTCGGGTGTAATTTTGCTGTTTCAACATCTTTTGTAAGTCCCTCTACACGGGATTTTAAGTAAGCAATCTGTTGTGGGTAGAACTTGATGACCTTATCCTCCAGTCCGTATTTCTCTGATAAGAAATTGGATTTTAACATCTTCAGCTTCTGTACCTGAATGTCTAAGTCCATCTTTTCTTTGATATATGGATTACCTGTTGCAAGCATTTTTATCTCTGCATAGGACAGTGCGGTTTCATCAATATCCTCTGCCGACCTGACCGGAGATTTGCTCGTCATAATCTGACTTGCAAACTTCTGCTTACCTTCCACAAGCTGATAGAGGTATGCATCAAAGGTCTGCTCTGTTACATAGCGGTAAATATCTACCTGCGGATTTTCATTGCCCTGACGGACAATTCTACCGGAACGCTGCTCCAAATCTGAAGGTCGCCACGGACAATCCACATCGTGAAGTGCGATAAGTTTATCCTGCACATTCGTTCCTGCTCCCATCTTCTGAGTAGAGCCAAGAAGCACCCTGACTTCTCCCTTGCGGGTCTTTTGGAACAGTTCTTTTTTCTTCATATCCGTGTCGGCTTCGTGTATGAACTTCACTTCACTTTCAGGAATACCTCTCTCAATCAGCTTCTTTCTGATGTCGTTATAGACGGAAAATGTGCCGTCATTCTTCGGCGTGGAAAGGTCACAAAACACAAGCTGTGCCGATTTCTTGTCGGCATTTTCTTTCCATATCCGATAGATGTTATCGACGCAGGCATTGATTTTACTGCCCTCAAAATCAGGCAGCATATCGTTTAGCATACGCTGGTCAAGAGCCAGTTTTCTTCCGTCATTCGTGATTTTCAGCATATTATCTACGCTTGAATCCACACCGCCGCCACGCACCTGCTCGGCTCTCTCTGCAAGGGAAGCAACCATTTCTTTCTGCATTTCTGACGGCTTTACTGCAATGTTATGGTACTTTGCTTCCGGTACTGGCAGGTTCAACATATCCGCTGTCTTAATGTCCGCTATCTCCTTGAACATCGCCATTAGTTCAGGCAAGTTATAGAATTTTGCGAACCTTGTCTTTGCTCTGTATCCTGTTCCTTCCGGTGTAAGTTCCACTGCCGTAATGGTTTCTCCGAAAGTGGAAGCCCAGGCATCAAAGTGCTGCAACCCATTTTTCACAAGCGTGCTGTACTGCAAATATCGCTGTATCGTATAGAGTTCCACCATACTGTTTGAGATAGGTGTACCCGTTGCGAACACGGTTCCTCGCCCTCCGGTAATCTCGTCAAGGTAACGGCACTTCATAAAGAGGTCGGAAGATTTCTGTGCTTCCGTCTGTGCGATACCGCCCACATTACGCATTTTTGTATAAAGATAAAGGTTCTTGTAATAATGGCTTTCATCAACAAAAAGCCTGTCTACACCAAGTTCCTCAAAGGTTACAACATCATCTTTTTTCGTCTGGTCATTGAGTTTATCAAGTTTCTGCCTGATAGATTTCTTTGACTTTTCAAGCTGCTTTATGGAGAAGTTTTCCCCTCGGTTTCGCTTGAGTTCCGCAATTCCTCCGGTTATCTCCTCAAGCTGCTGTTCTAAGATTGCTCTCTGTCTTTCAATGGACATCGGGATTTTTTCAAACTGTGAATGTCCGATGATAACTGCGTCATAATCTCCAGTTGCAATCCTGCCGCAGAACTTTTTACGGTTCTTGGTTTCAAAATCTTTCTTTGTTGCGACAAGAATATTCGCCGCCGGATAGAGCTGCAAATACTCAGCCGCCCATTGTTCGGTCAAGTGATTTGGTACAACAAACAGTGACTTGTTACAAAGCCCAAGCCTTTTCGACTCCTGTGCTGCCGCTACCATTTCAAAAGTTTTTCCTGCTCCGACTGCGTGTGCAAGAAGTGTATTTCCTCCGTAAAGGATATGAGCAACCGCATTTTTCTGATGTTCCCTGAGTTCAATTTCAGGATTCATACCATTGAAGATGATATGACTTCCATCATACTCACGAGGTCTGACACTGTTGAATTTCTCATTGTAGGATTTGCAAAGCCTTTCCCTGCGTTCAGGGTCAGACCATATCCAGTCCTGAAATTCCTGCTTAATCATTTCCTGCTTCGACTGAGCAATTGCTGTTTCCTTTTTATTCAGGACAGCTTTTTTCTTTCCCTCATCATCTTCGATATAATCAAAGATACGCACATCTTTTAAGTTCAGCGTTTCCTCGATAATCTTATAGGCATTGATGCGGGAAGTTCCGTAAGTGTTATATGCCCTTACATTTCCTTTGTCGTAAGATTTGCCCTCAATATTCCACTCACTCGTAAATGGAGAGAAGTGAACTTTGATATTCCACTGTGCATAGCGTGGTGTTTCAAGCAAATGAAAGATAAACTCCTGCACATCGTCCGGTGGCAGCCAAGTTGCACCAAGTCGTACGGAAATTTCACTTGCAGTCAGGTCTTTCGGCTGCACCTTTTGAAGTGCTTCTACATTGACCTTATAATCTTCCGGATAGAGTTCTGCCGAGTTCTTTGCAATTCTCAGCTTCTCCCTGACATTACCCGAAAGGTATTCATCAGCCATCAGATACTTCGGTTCGTAAGAATTTCCATACTCATAAAGCGGATTTAAAAAGATAACACCCTTTAAGTCCTCAAAGATTTCATTCTCCGATTTACCGGAAAGCTCCATCATATAGTCCATATCAATCGTGGCTTTTTCTCCAAGAGATACCGCCAACGCTTCGCTTGCCGTATCAACAAAAGTAACCGGAGTATGCGGCTTAATTGTCCTCTTAGAAAACATATCAGCCTTACGCTCCAGTTCTCCGTCCTCTCCGATTATCTCCAATGCGGAAAGCAAAGAGAATGAACTGTCCTGCGAGAAAGCAGAAGTATTTGCACGGCTGTTAATGAGTCCGTACTTACCTGAAAAGGTATCATAAAGTCTGTTTAATCGCTCCTGCTCCGCTTTGATTTCGCTGTCAGGGTAATCTTCTGTCTGCAATTCAATCAGCGTTCTGACGGAATTTCTAATAGCAATCATACCCTTAATTCGGTTCTCTGCGGTTGCCGACACTTCCACCGGAGTCATACGGGAATTTTCACGATAGTAGATTTTATTGTCCACCACCGTATAGGAAAAGTTTCTCACTGTCGGGTCTGCCGGAATAGAATTATCTTCCTCCTCCAGTTCTTCCTCGACTTCATATTCTGTGATTTCTCCGTGAATATTTGCTACTGCATCATCAAGCTGTGCTGCAAGGTCTGCATTTTCATACGGTACACAAGTTGCTTCCATACCGAAACGCCCCGATACCATTTTCATTTCTCCAAGTATCATTTCGGGGTGCTGCACAAAATAAGAGTTCATCTTAATTCCGTTCTCATCGGTATCAAGATAAACCCAATCCGGCTCAATATCTATCAGTCTGTCACGCTTTTGTAGGATAAGAATATCCGAAACGACTTCCGTTCCTGCATTACCCTTAAAGGTATTATTCGGCAATCGAATTGCTCCAAGAAGCTCTGCTCTCTGTGCAATATACTTTCGTACTGCTAAAGTTTCCTTATCCATTGTGCCTTTGCTCGTTACAAGAGCCATCACACCGCCGGGTCTTAACTTATCAAGGGACTTTGCAAAAAAGTAATCGTGTATCAGGAACTTATGCTTGTCATACCTTTTATCCGATACCTTAAAATCTCCAAAAGGCACATTACCAACCACTCCATCAAAGAAGCTGTCCGGCAGATTGGTTTCTTCAAATCCTTGTGCCGCAATGGTTGTTTTCTGGTAAAGCTGCTGTGCAATCCCTGCGGAAATCGTATCAAGTTCCACACCGTAAATCTTACTGTCCTGCATTGCGTCCGGCAGCATACCGATGAAATTACCGATACCGCAGGACGGCTCTAACAAGTTGCCTTCCTTAAAGCCCATCTGCTCCATTGCCTTATAAATGGCTGTTATTACTTCGGGCGGCGTGTAGAACGCAGTCAATGTGCTTTCTCTTGCCGAAGCATATTCCTCCGGTGTTAATACCGAAGAAAGTTCCAGATATTCAGTTGCCCACGCTGAATTATTTTCATCAAAGGCTTCTGAAAGTCCACCCCAACCGACATACTTTGATAAGATAATCTGTTCTTCAGGAGTGGCAAATCTGTTTTCTTCCTGACATTTTTTAAGAAGCTGTATCGCCATAATATTTCTGCGGAAGCGTTCCTTTTTACCAACCGTTTCAACCTCATTTTCTCTAAGATTAAAGGTGTGGCGTTCTGCCATAGGCACATCAGGGTGCAAGTCAAAGCCTTTGACTTTTTTCTTCTGCTCCCAAGCGGGAACTAACGGCTCAGGCTCTTTTTCATTTCTTTCTTCGGCAGGTTCTTCCTTTACAATCAAATGCTCATTCATCGGATTCTCTCGCACTTTTCTGTCAAACTCTGTGCGTGAAAATTCCTTATTGAACAGTGGCATATCATAGTCATAGAGCATTACTCTCTCATCATCAACAGATAAGATTTCGTACTCAGAAGCACCGATATACACCTTATCGCCAAGATGATATTCATACTGCACATCTTGTAGCTGTTCTGCTTCTTCAGGTTCTTTTTCGGTTGGTTCGACCTCTTGCTCTGGTGGTGCATTAGAAAGTATCTCACGATTTCTTTTCGTTTCCTCGATTTTGGCTCTGTGTTCCTCTTGACTTTCAAGCCACTGAGGATAGCGTTCTTTTTCCTTTGGATTTAAGTATCTGTCCATTCGGATAAGTTCCCCGATACGCTTCTCCACCTGCGACCACGAAAGTGTGATATGTGGATTTTCTTTACCGATGCCTTTCGTAATCGTAATACCTTTTCCATCGTGGCTCTCATCAATGCCTGCCCCGATTATGACGGGATAAGAACCGCCCCAACCATATTCATTTTTCAAGAAGTCGGCATTTTCTTTTGCAGAAAGACTTTTTTCAAACTGCTCATAAATACGCATTTTTCCCTCAGAAAATCCGCTTCCATTCGCAAGAATAGCGTCGATAATCTCCTGAGAAAAAGTAAAGGCAGAGGTTTTCTTTTCCTCTGCCCGACCGTCTAATATGAATGTCATCTGACCGTCCATTGACGGTAATGGTTTTATGCTGTCACTTAATTCTCCCAGTAATCGCATAGCTTCAAAGTGTCGGGCAATAACAGCCCAATCATAAAAACTCTGTGCGGTTCTGCTGTCGTATTTGCCCTCCCACAAATGCAGAACGTTTTCAAAGGTCTTGTACCCTACTGTCCTGCCGTCCTCTAAAGTAAGCTCAGTATAATCATTATTGAAAATACTCTTTATATACTCTGTGCGGTCTTTGTTATCTGGATTGCGTTCATAATAATCTTTGATTTCTTCCAGACTTGCTGACAAATGTGGTGTCGTTCTGAGAATTTCATTGATTACTTCATCACGTCCAAAGAACGGAAGGCTTTTATCCTCGTGCGTTCTGTCGTAATACTCTAAGCGAATATCACTTCCGCTTTCACGATTTCCTGTGCCGAGTTGCGAAGGTAGTTCATCAGACGAACCCATTTCATCATATCCTCCGCTTTCATCTGTTCGGTCACTCCCTCTTTCTGTGCCATCTGGTTCAGGATTGTTTCCTCCATCTTGCTGGCTCTCTGTTCCACTTCCGCCAAGTGCTGTGTCAGTTCGCCCCTCGTCAGGAGATTGTAGTAAAGGACTCTGTGATGTTCCTTCAGAAACTCTCTCCTCATCTGAGCGTATCTGCCCAACGTCACTTCCGGCTGCTGTGGAAGTTTCAGGTTCGGAAGGCTGTAATCGCCCACCATCGTGTAGGTCAGTTCGTTCATTGTCCAAACTCCTTTCATCGTTATTTTCAACCTTATTGTATTCATTTCTGTCCTGACCGACAATTATGCGATTTTGACGGTTGAGTGCAGTAATTGTTTTAGATATTTCCGTCAATCCCATTTCTGCAATATCACTGGTAGCAAATCCAAGTGCATTGAGTGTTTCCTGCGTATTGAAGTTGGTAACATCTCTGAAATCGTCAAGTTCAAAATAACCGTCCGTATCAACGCCGAGCCTTGACATCATCATATATGCCACACTGTTTGTCACGACATTTTTATAAATGAAAGCCACAATATCCTCTTCCACTTCCTCAAAGGAACTGCCCTCGGTTGCATAGTAAAGGTCTTGCAGATAATCAGGGATATTATCCTCTGCCGCATTTCTTGCTGCTCCCATAATTGCTTCGGCAAGACTGCTCTTATTCTCAATCTCTCCGAAAGTGCTTTCCAATGTCTCAATCACATCTGCTTCGTATTCCTGACGCATATCCCAAATTGGAACTGTTCTTGAATATCTGCTTTCGTGAGTATCTGAAATATCAAAGTAATGTGTCAGTCTTTGCCGTGAACGGTTCTCATCAGCAAAAACAGCAATACCTCTTGCACCTCGGTTGACCCATCTGCCAAAAATTTTGTTCCACTGCTCTATCTCAAGAACCGCTGTTGCATCGGGTCGCTGTGCATATACAAGAAGCTGTTCGTCATAGCGTAACTTATAATTTCGGCAAGCCGAAGCTAAGAATGCCTGCCAGTTCTGAGGATTTGACACAACCGTTTTGCAGGTGCGGTTGTAAAGCTCAGAAATAAGGTCATATTTTCGTGCCATTACTCTTGCACCTCCTTATCGCTGTTTTTCTCTGTTTTTGGTCTTGTTTTTTGACGGTTCGGATTGATTGATAGGTTCAACTTTGCTTCCATTAAGCTCCATTTTTTCAGCAAACTCGCATATATGATAGCAGCAATTTCCGACATACAAATGGTAGTCATCAATATACTTGCACACTCTGTCTGCTGTGTGTCCATCACGAAAAGTAATCCTGATTTTTCCACCATCTGGAATATAGAATTTCAAATTGTAATGACTGTCTATAAATCGAATTTGCTTTTCCTTCGGCTCTGCTCTATTCTCCTGTTGCTTCATTTTCCTTACCTCTCATTTTTGTTGCTTCATCAGAACCGCCGCCCAAATACGAAAAGAGTTTACTGGACTTTGTATTCTTCTGAAGCTCCATAATCACACCCATATCAGGAATCGTGATATTCGGGATTTTCAGGATTGCTTCCATATCAAGCTGCTGCAACTTTTTCTCCGTATCACAACCGGAGTCAAAGAGTTTATTCAGCACCTTGACCTTATTCTGAAAAGTTGCTTTGTCTTTCACGAAAATACCTCCTTAGCTAATGTTGATTACAATAGAAATACTGCCGCTCTGTTCTTCTTTCTGCGGATTACGTGAATACTCAGGAAAAAGGGACTGTACTCTCTGCCTTGCCCTGCGTATGGTTTCAAAACAAGGAAGTCCGTATGCTCGGTAATTAAATACAATATCCTCAAGCGGAAGATTTCCGGCAGGTATATATCCGTACCGATTGTAATAATGCAGAATAAGAAGCATATCATCATACCTCGACATCGGGCATTCCTTTAAGATTTCAAGCACTCGGCTCTCCACCGTTTTCTGTTGTTTCATAATGTTCCTCCAAAAATTAAAGGGACAGAGTTTTTTACGCTCTGCCCCGACTGGTTAATGTTCGCTTGTTACTTACTTCTTACGGTTTTTAACCTGAAGAAAGATAAAGCCGCCGACAATAACGGCGACTAATGCGATAGCGATAATTGTCTTTGCTTCCATTACTCGTTACCCTCCTTTTTCTTCTTTTTGTGTGCAACAACAGACGTTACAGCGATACCAACAGCAGAAAGTCCGGCAAGGACATACCAAAGTTTCATATTGGTATCATCTCCTGTCTTTGGAGTATCCCTCAACTCATTGTGCATTTTTACAACGGCTGTTTCATCAAGTTTGATAGTAACATTCTGGTCGGCAGGTGTGATATATGCGGCAGAGGCATTGTTTGCCACTTCGGATACGGTATATTCGCCAATACGAAGTCCCTCAATCACGATTTCGCCGTTCTTATCTGTTTCAAATGTCATATCATAGCCGTTTGCTCCGGTTACTCTGAACGCAAAACCTTTGACCTTACCGTCTGAAGATGTCTTAACGATTTTCAGTGTTCCACGCATAGCTTCATTGATAAATCCAACACCTGCCTTATTCTCAACGGAATAAGTTGTTTCGTCTTTTTCAATGAAAACAGAGTATTCTCCCTTATCAAGCAGGAAGCCCTCCGGTGCTTTTGTTTCACGGACAATATATTTTCCGTAAAGCAGCTCTTTCATCTCATAAATTCCGGTTTCGGTTTCTTCAAGATTTCCGATAAGTTCATCGCCATCATCAATCTTTCCGTTCTCATTGGTGTCCTTATATACCTCAAAGGTTGCACCCGTAAGTTTGTTATCTGGATATTCAGCGTCCACCTTCGTGAGTCTGATATTGCCGTGAACATACTCATTGACAATCTCAATTTCAACTACCTGCTCGGCTTTGCTGATATTGACCTCATACGCTTTTTCATCAAGAACAAATCCCTTTGGCTGCTCGATTTCTCTTACAATCCATTTGCCATAAGGAACTTTTACAAAAGAAAAACTACCGTCTTTTGCAGAGGTAGTCGTCATAAGTGCAGTATCCTTTGTAAATTCTGTTTCTTCGGCTTTGAAGATACCGATAACAGCACTCTCAAGTGCTTCTCCGTTTTCGTCAATCTTCTTACCTGATACAGAACCATAGATAAGTTCGTTCTTGATTTCTTTTCCGTCATTCACTTTGATTTCAACTGTTGTGGTATCCTGACCTGCGTATTCAAATACAACCGGATACTTCGTATCAGAGAGAACATAATGCTCATCGGTTGCAATCTCTTTGACATAGTATTTGCCAAACGGAAGGTCTGACTTCATAACAGCAGTTCCATTTTCATTTACGCTGACAATCTCAATCAGTCCATCAGCCGGAATAACTGTACCGCTTGCAGATACAATATCTTCTGCGGCATAAAGACCAAAGCTGATGTTTTTGATTTCTCCGTTGTCGCCAATACCAAATGTCTTATCCTTTTCAATGGCTTTTGCAAGGCTTACCTGCACTTTCTGTCTTTCGTTATAAAACGATGTGGAAGTTTCGGTAACAGAGATATTCTGCCCTGCATAAGTAAGCTCAACCGTATGTGTTTCTCCACTGATTACCATTCCATCAGGTGCGGTAATTTCCTTGACCTCGTATTTTCCGAGATAAAGTTCTTTGCTCTTAACAAATCCATCGGAGCTTGTTGTGATAGTATCTACCACTTCGCCCTTTGAATAGCGGAGTGTACCGTCCGGTGTACTAATATCTTCCGCAGCACGTACTTCATAAACTGCACCCTCAAGTCCTGCCACTTCATAAACAGGCTGATAAATAACATCACTGTCCTCAGAACCACTTACATTGACACCACTAAATACTTCTCCGGTCTTTTCAACCGTGATAGTACCTTTCTGTGCCATATTCGGCTTATTGACTTTCACAACAGTTACGCCGCCTTCCTCTGTGGAATTTTCTTCGGTAATATCAAAATATACCGGAGTATCATCAAGTACATATCCGTATGGAGCTTGTACCTCTACGATAGAATATCCCTTGCCGTAATCTAATTTCTCAGGTGTTACAAGAGAACCATTTGCATCGGTATAGAACACATCAATCGTGGTCGGTGTCGGATAAGTAAAGGTCATTTTGACCTGATTGCCCTGTGGGTCGTAAATCTTAAATCCTGCTCCTGCATACGGAATACTCTTTCCGCTTTCTGCGTCCACCTTGACTACATTGACAAAGCTCTCAAAGTTACGGTTATTGATAAGATAACGGTAGGTCTGTGCGTTCTGTGAAATAAACACATCAAAATCGTCCATCATCTCTCTGCCTTCCCAACCGGAAGTCTGGTGTACGGTATAAATACCATACGGCATATCTTTTGTCTGACCGAAGCCATTTTCATCGCAAACAATGGTATCTCTCTCATCTTTATTTGCTGCGTCATAGCTTCCGGCAGATTTCAAATAAATCTCAAAGGAAGCACCCTTTTCAGGTGTTTCAATCTTTGTTTCTCCGTCATCGGTATGTTTGATGATAGCCACATTGCCTTTGATTACCTGCTCGGTTACATCATTGGAAGTAAGGTTGTGTTCCACCTCATAAAGTTTCGGGTTTGCACCTACTTCATGGATAGTCTTATCAAGCAAATATCCCTCTGACGGTGTGATTTCTCGGATTGTCCAGTCGGTATCACAAACATATTCTTTGGTAGTGAACTGACCGTTTTCATCAGTAACATACTTATCTACAAGCGTTTCGCCCTTATAGATACCGTAAACTGCTCCCGAAAGTTTGGCATTGCCCTGTGCTTCGCCTTTCTCAGCGTCGCTCTTTGTTACTGTTACAGTAAACTTCTTCAAAATGTTGTTGAAGTTTCTTGTGGTTACTTCTTTCCACTTCACTGGTGCAGTCTGATTTTTTGGCACAACATAACGGATAGCCGTGTCTACTTCTTCAAGGGTATATGGTTCAGAACCACTAATAAGCACATCTTTGAAAGTTGCCACACCGTTATTGTCTGTAACTGCATACTGGTCAACAGCATCACCGGAAAGAGAAGTACCGTAAAGATGGAACTTCACACCTTCAACAAGGTTATCTTCTGAGGACTTCACTACCTGAAGGTCACCACGCTTCAATTTGTTATTGAAATTGACCTTTGCAACCTGTCCTGCTACAACAGTAACCCTATGTGTTTCCTGCGGCTCGTACTTATCGTATGCCTGCTCGGTTACAGTATAGATACCCGGCATAAGATTATCAATCTGGAACTTACCGCCATTGGCTGTTGTAACCGTCTGATTGATACCGTTTCCGGTAATTGTGAAGTTAATACCGTCAACTTTACCGTCCTCACTGGTCTTTACAATCTGACAAGAACCATAGCTGACTTTCATCTTCACAAAACCGTTGATACTGTCGCTTACTTCCTGAGCATAGCTGACAACATCCTGCACACTGGAGTTCTGCCCGTGTTTGCCCTCTGACCATACAACCACACCTCTGCGGACTGCATTTTTCTTCGTTGCGGTAATCGTAAATTCCTTACTCGGTGCAGTATCCATAGAAACCGTAAGTTTGTTACCATTCACTGAAAAACTTACTCCACTGATACTTGCCTTGAAATTATATTTGGACAGCACATTGTTTGAGTCTGTCAGGGTAGTTGTGTACTTGCTTCCGTTCCACTCAAGCTCTATTGTCTTTGCTGAACCGGATGATTTATTACAAAAACTCGGTATGGTCGCATGGTTCTGTACACTCTGCACCATACTGTTGTAATAACTGAAAATCTTATTGCGGAGCGGATGCTTTGCATTGATGACATCTTTCACATTGCTGCAACCACTGGCTGCTACATGATTGAAGTTCACATCACGCTCTCCGATAACAGTTTCCCAGATAAGAAGCTGTGTGGCATAAGCCTGTGCAATGCTGTTTGCTGCCGCTTCATTCTGTGACCTCCAAGATGTCGAGATTGTCCCACGATAGCCATACTGTAAAATACGACCAACGAAAAGACGGATTTCATCTCCGGAAATAACCCCATTGGATGCAAGGTTATTAAAATAATTTTCGTCATACTTATTCATTGTCTGACCGACCTTGAGCGAAATTCCCGGCTCAATACAATAAGCAACATTGCCTGAGTATGAGCCAATAGCCTTAAGATTGGTAAAATTGGAACGTCCGGTATGCCAACCATTTTTCAAGGTCAAATTGCTGTGTCCCCATACCCCATCGTAATTAGCATCGCCATCACGAGGGAAATCGACCATATAAACATCGGCTTTTTCTCCCGAAGCAGCATATGCTGTTGTCGAGCCAATGCCTGCAAAAGTGGTCACACACATAAGGGTCGCCAAGAAAAGCGACGTGACTCTTTTGAATTTTGACTTTATCATTGCGTTTCCTCCTGTAAAAATTGAAAACACACCGTATCGCTACGATGTGCCTTTGTGGATTTTCTCTTACGACAGAATTTACCTGCCGAAAAACAAATGCGGATTTTTCGTTAATTTTTCATTTTACCATACACCTCCAGTCCGTTCATACTGTGCGATTGCCCCTTAGAGATAGACATATACTTTGAGATAGTTATATTCAAGTGAGATAATATATATCATTTTCGGTAGGTAGAAGTATAACTAAGGGGTTAGAGTGTGAGAAAGGGGAACTGTAAAACAGGCTATCTGCTGTCACGCTCTGCACGGTTACGCAAAAACTTGTTGTAATGCTCCAATGCCTTGCAGACAAAATCCTCCGTCTGACTGACGGGAATGTTTTTCGGGATAAGCTGTCTTACTCTGTCGCCCCTCAACACGATTTTTTCCTTTTGGTTCGGCTTTTCCTCAGACATAACAGCGTGGATTGCTTCTGTTGTAAGGTTGCCCTCGTTGAATAACTTTCGCATACGGATTGTCTGGTCGTGTGACGGGGTAGCGTCATTCAGGTCGATTTCGTCAACCACATCACGCTGGCAATCTTCGTCAAGATAGGAAAGTTCTACGGCAGGACGCATTTTAATACGCCCCTCGTCAACAAATTCAAGCAGCTCGGGAACAAGGTTTGTCAGGCGGACATAACGCTGTATTTGTGTGTTACTGTCCTGACTCTCAGAAGCTAAAATCTCTCTTGATTTACCCACAATAGAATTGTGTCCCACTGGGACTCCATTTTCTTTGCTCGGTCTGCCTGCTTGCCTTTTCATTGCTTCCAAACGCATTTTATAGGCAAAGGCTTTTTCACTTGGCAATATCTCTGACCTCTGAAAATTACTCTCAACCATTAAAATGGTCGCTTCATCTCTGTTCAGGTCTACAATCTCACTTCTCAGGGTTTCAAATCCTGCCAGTTCACAAGCTCGTTTTCGTCTGTGTCCTGAAACAAGTTCGTATCTGCCGTCCTCTTTCTGCCTTACCGTTGCCGGAGTAATCACTCCTCTTTCCTTGACACTCTCCACAAGCTGCATCATATCTTCATCGTCCCTGACCTTAAACGGATGGTTTGGGAAATCATCAATCAGCTCTAACGGAATATCTCGGATTTTTGAAAGCTGTTCTTCATCTCTCTGTGCCTGAGTGGTAAATAAATCATCGAGCTTCGTGAGAGTGAAGTCGCTCTTTCTTCCTGCCATCGGCTAACACCTCCTTTGTAAATTCAGCGTATGCCTTAGACACTGTGCTATTTGGCTCATAAGCATAAATGCTTTTGCCTTTAGAAGAAGTTTCAGCGGCTTTTACGGCAATCGGGATTTGTGTTCGATACATTCTTATCTGATTACCAAAGTTTGCCCTGAGTGCTTCCACCGTACTCTTTGCAAGGTTTGTTCGGCTATCCACCAAAGTAAGCAGCATACCGTCTATCTTAATATCCGGATTGATATACTTCTTTACTTTTGAAATGGTCTGCACAAGCTGTGTCATACCCTTTGCAGGCAAATACTGAGCCTGAACCGGAATGATAACACTGTCTGCTGCCGATAAAGCATTGAGAGTAACCATACCAAGTGAAGGCATACAGTCTATAATTACATAATCATATCTGTTTTTCACTTGACTCAGATAGTTCTTGAGTGTAGTTTCTCTGCTCATTGCGTTCATAAGGTTAAATTCCATTGCTGAAAGCTCAAGGTTTGCCGGAACAAGGTCAACACCTTCTTCGTGGTGCAGGATACCAACCATAGGGTCTGTCATCGTTTCATTGATTACATCTGTGAGTTTCGTTGCAAGCGTGATACCCAAGCCGTCTGTATCCTGCCAACCAAGACAAGTCGTTAAATCTCCCTGCGGGTCTGCGTCTATGAGCAATACTTTCTTGCCCTGCATTGCAAGCCCGACTCCGAGATTAACTGTTGTGGTGGTTTTTCCGACTCCGCCTTTCTGGTTACATACGGAAATCGTTTTGCAGTTTGACACTTCTTTTTGCCCTCCTTTCTGAAAATTCATAGCCACCGCATTATGGCTATGTACCTGACCGACTCATTTCCTAATCGGTCATAGCAATATTTGTTCTCAACACCCCTTGCCAAGCAAAATGCTTATGGGAAGTCACTAAGGAACAGACTGCTTATCTGTATCATAGGATTCTAACCTCTGCCGGGTACTCCGCCAGCTCCGTAGAGAAGTATCATTATCATTCTGACTGTCATCGCCATATCAGGGGCAACCTGATACTCATAGCCGGAGTTCTCGCTATTCTGAAATACAGAAATCACGGCGTACCTGCTAAAGTGGCTATCATCAGAAATAAAGTCTTAGTGAATGACTTATTCAATTTTCAAGCGAAAAGGCTTCCGTTTTTGCTATCCGGAATGAACCCCTTCACTCATTTGGACAAAGGGGTATGAAATGCACACCCAAAATCTCCGCTTTTCCAAAAATATTTCAAAAAAATTTTTGAAATAAAAAAAGCCGCCTGCTCCGGTTAGGAAACAGACGGCAAATCACGTTCTAAATGTATTCAATTTTTAATTTCTTTTTCTTTGCACCAAGCACTTTACATAAAACATCATCTACTGCGTCGGTGTATCGTCCCTGAGCTGCTAAATTGTTCTTCAGTTCGATGAGCGATTGTATCACTCGGCTTCGTTCTTCTTCATTTAAGTATAGATGATAAGTTTTCTCTCTCATTGGCTGTCCCTCCATCTTTCAAATGTATTCTTGATTATCTCCACATCTTCCTCGGTATCAGAAGAAATAAATATATGTACGCTCTGAAAAGCTTTCTTTAAATTATTGGCATAATCCAGTTCTGTGCCTTTCATCGGCAGCTTAATCAGCCTTATACCTCGTTGCTTACACATATAGGCTTTCATTATTTCTATATTCTCGTCAGCACTTCCTGACTCAATAGCCAACTTTTCTGAAGGTATGTATGTTTCAAGCGGAACTCCAAGCAATCGGTCAGAACCAAGTTCTGCTTTCAAGCCTTTCCTATTAGAATAATAGCTGACCGCCAAAGCAGGAAATAATGATAAATACTCCTGCTCACAAAATCGACAGCCTTTATTCAATATCGTTCTTTCATTTATCTTCATACTCCACGAATGACCGTGCCTGCATTTCCACCACGCTCTCTTTGCCGAAGTTCGTGATACCTCTGTAGGTTTCAGTTTATTCTGTTCATAATCCCATTCGCTAAGAAGCTGACTGTCTGTTGTCGCCAAATCATTATATCCGGCAAGGACTTCTCTCTCTGCACAAACGGGGCATACCGTACCTTTCACACGGGCATTGATAACAGATTTCCACTCGTTACCGCATTTACTGCATCTCCACCAGACATTTTTCCTCGACTTTGCATTTACTTCATCAGGCTTCAATGGCAAGTTCTTTTCTGACCACTCCGAAGCAATTTCAGGGTGTGTTGTCTGCAAATCGTTAAATCCTTTCAGGAATATGTACCCACTGCAATACGGGCATTTACCACCACCGGAACGGGTAGAAATAAGAGTGTTCCACTCTCTGCCACAATCCTTACACTTCCACCAAGCCTTACGATTGGCAAAGACCGTAACCTGAGTTGGAAGTAACGGATAATTTCTGTCCGACCACTCGGCTGCTATATCCGGCAGAAGTGTTGCAAGGTCATTAAATCCTGCCAACACTTTATTATGGGAGCAATACGGGCAACCTGTTTTATTTATTGTCCTGCTCTTAACGGCTGCTTTCCACTCGTGACCTTTCTCGCATCTCCAAATCACTTTCTTATGAGAACCAATAGAAACCTCTGTAGGTTTTATCTTATTCTTTTTCGACCACTGCTTTACCAGTAGCGGCTCTAATGTCGCCAAATCGTTAATACCTGCAATCACTCTCGCACCGGAACATATCGGACATTTCTCTCCATTAGAACGAGCCTTAACGCTTGCCTGCCATTCATGACCGCAAGCACCTCTCCACCATACTTTTTTATTTGAACCGAAAGTAATGTCATCAGGCGTAAGCGTTAAATTCTTTTCCGACCACTCCGAAACAAGCTCCGGGTGTACTTCTGCTAAACTGTTATTCATAGCCAAACCTCAACCTCCTTGTGCTTAGAGTATATGAAGTTTTGGCTTTATCTTGTAGTTTGCGAATATCCGTATAAATAGAAAAAGCCCTTTGAGAAAGGGATTTCTCCTCTCTCAAAGGGCAAGATGAAAAACTTAAATTACTCACTTTTTCATCTTAGGAGCAATAAGCAGCACCACTGTCACAAGAAAATATACACCATACAGTAAGCAAGTAATTGTATTGTTCCAAGGAAAACTCTTTTCTGGATGATTCAATGCAAACATTATAAATACAATAGCTACAATCAACATTATCACACCGATAATCCTTGATATACTCTTTTTCATGTAAAATTCCTCCTTATCAAACTTGAATTTTCTACTCTTATCAATAACCCCAAGTCATCAGATTCCATTCTCCACCTTCACTCCGTGCAAGCCACCATGACCAAGTGTATTCTTCGTTAGCCTCCCATGCACCACCACCTTTTTTCGGCGAACGGAAACTACTTTCAAATGCAATACATTGCGTAAAGGCTTCTTTATTATCATTATCATCCGTTCTTAAATCGTTCATCCATTCAATGTTATCTGCATTGTTGCATTCTTCATCCGACATATAAGAAAGGCTATGCAATTCACATCCCTCAAACGAAGAGAACTGCTTTTTTATAATCTCAATGGCAGAGTCTATTTCTTCTTTTGAATAAACGGAAGATGCTCCATAATCAATTTCCACTTTTGATGTATCGCCGTTCTTTTCGCATCCGGCAAAGAGAAGAACCAGCACAATGCAAAGTGTTACAGTTATAATCTTTTTCATAGTGAATACCTCCAACTTCCGATTTGCATTTCTATTCATTTTAGAAAATGGGCAATCCCGATTGGGACTGCCCATTCATCTTGAAAATTATGCGATTTTTTCTTGCTTGCACCGATTTCTGCATCAATTGATGTAAGTTTGATGTAAATCGCTGTTTTTTTAGTTTTTTATCAAATGAAGTACGTCCCGTCTATTCGGTAAAACGGTACATCTTTACATCATCTTAATAGAGCTTTGCACCTGCCGGAATGTGGTCATCTACCATCAGAAGATGAAGCTTTTCTTCGCCTTCTTCTTCATGAATAGCACTGAGGAGCATACCGCAAGAGTCAATGCCCATCATAGCTCTCGGTGGAAGATTTGTGATAGCGATAAGAGTCTTTCCAACCAGTTCCTCCGGCTCATAAAAGCTATGAATACCGCTTAAAATGGTTCTGTCTGTGCCTGTTCCGTCATCAAGAGTAAACTGTAACAGTTTCTTTGACTTCGGTACTGCAACACACTCTTTAACCTTTACTGCACGGAAATCTGACTTGCTGAATGTATCAAAATCAACCATTTCTTCAAACAATGGCTCGACTTTTACCTTAGAAAAATCAATCTTTTCAACCGGTTTTTCAGCCTCTGCCGGAGCTGCTTCAGAAGTCTTGGAAGCTTTCTTGTCAGCGTCTAAGGACTTCATTGTCGGGAATAATAATACGTCTCTGATCGCTGTAGAATTTGTTAATAACATTACCATTCTGTCGATACCGAATCCGATACCACCTGTAGGTGGCATACCGATCTCTAATGCATTTAAGAAGTCTTCATCTGTTGTGTTGGCTTCTTCGTCACCCTGTGCAAGAAGTTCTTCCTGTGCTTTGAAACGTTCTCTCTGATCGATCGGATCATTTAACTCAGAGTATGCATTTGCCATCTCCCATCCATTCATAAAGAACTCAAAACGTTCTACATAATCTGGATCTTCTGGTTTTCTCTTCGTTAATGGAGAGATTTCTACTGGGTGATCCATAACGAATGTTGGCTGGATCAGTTTGTCTTCTACGAATTCTTCGAAGAATAAGTTTAAGATATCTCCACGTTTGTGGCGTTCTTCGTATTCTACATGGTGTTCTTCAGCAGCTGCTCTTGCTTCTTCTAAAGTCTTAATCTCTTTAAAGTCTACTCCAGAGTATTTCTTAACTGCATCTACCATTGTGATTCTCTCAAAAGGTTTTCCAAGATCGATCTCGAAATCTTTATACTGAATCTTTGTTCCACCGCATACTTCTTCTGCAAGGTAACGATATAAGTTCTCTGTCAGATCCATCATTCCGTGATAGTCTGTGTATGCCTGATATAATTCCATTAATGTAAACTCTGGGTTATGACGTGTGTCAACACCTTCGTTACGGAATACACGTCCGATCTCGTAAACTTTCTCAAGTCCACCAACGATCAGTCTCTTTAAGTATAACTCTAGGGAAATACGTAATTTTACATCTTCACTTAATGCATTGTAGTGTGTTTCAAATGGTCTTGCTGATGCTCCACCTGCATTGGATACTAACATCGGAGTTTCTACTTCCATGAATCCCTGTCCATCTAGATAAGAACGGATCTTACTGATGATTTTAGAACGTTTGATGAATACTTCTTTGGATTCTTCATTCATGATCAGGTCAACATATCTCTGACGATATCTTGTATCTGTATCTGTTAATCCGTGGAATTTCTCTGGAAGTGGTTTTAAACTCTTAGATAATAAAATCACTTCTTCTGCATGGATAGATTTTTCTCCTGTCTTTGTAGCAAAGACTTTACCTTTGATACCTACGATATCTCCGATATCCATCTTCTTGAAATCCTGATAAGATTCTACACCGATCTCATCTCTTGCTACATAGGCCTGAATTCCACCCTGAAGGTCCTGTACGTTACAGAAAGATGCTTTACCCATCACACGTTTGAACATTAAACGTCCTGCAACTGCTACTTCTTTTCCTTCTAATTCTTCAAAATTATCTTTGATTTCTTTTGAATGATGTGTTACATCATATTTCATGATCTCGAACGGATTCTTCCCAGCTGCCTGTAAGTCAGCCAGTTTTTGTCTTCTTACTTTGATCAGTTCGTTTGTATCTTTATTCTGCTGTGCCACTTTTCTTACTTCCTCTTACTTTCTCTGTACATCAATGACTCTGAAGTCGTTTACCTGATTGATTCCTTCTACGGATACGACATCTCCGATCTTCTTTCCAAGTAAAGCTCTACCGATCGGTGCTTCATTGGAAATCTTGTTCTGAAGGATATCTGCTTCTGTAGAACCTACGATATGGTATGTTACTTCTTTTCCAAGAGTGATGTCTTCTAATAATACGTGACATCCAAGGCTGATGACACCTTTTTCAAACTTCTCATCGATAACAACGGCGTTCTTTAAGATCTTTTCGATCTCTTCGATACGTGCTTCCATGTCACGCTGTTCATCTTTGGCTGCATCATATTCCGCGTTCTCTGATAAGTCACCCTGTTCTCTTGCTTCTTTGATCTTCTGTGCGATCTCTTTACGTCTTACGACTTTTAATTCTTGTAATTCATCTTCTAATGCTTTTAAACCGTCTGGGGTTAATATATTCTTCTTTGCCTCTGCCATAACACTATTCCTTTCGTTCTAAATGTTAACTGATTAATTATATCTTACCTAAGTTTCTTTTGTCAATTCCTAATCCCTGCCATTCGTGGCTTTGAGATAATTTTGCAGTAATTCTTCTAAGTCTTCGTATGTCTCTGTATGATTTACCTTCTCGCGAAGTTTTGCTGCCCCTGGAAAACCGAATGTATACCATGCGACATGTTTCCGCATCTCACGGACTCCGATGTATTCTCCTTTAAAATCGATCATCATCTGTCCATGTCTCAACATCATGGCGACAACTTCTTCTAAGGATGGTCTTGGCATTTCTTCTCCTGTCTCAAAGAAATGTAAGATCTCTTTGAAGATCCATGGATTCCCTTTGGCTCTTCTTCCGATCATAAATCCGTCACAGCCTGTCTCTTCCTGCATTCGTAATACATCTTTTGCACATGTGATATCACCATTTCCAATTACCGGAATATCAACAGCTTCTTTTACCTTGCGAATGATCGACCAGTCTGCTGTTCCTGAATAGTACTGTTCTCTTGTTCTTCCATGAACTGCGATCGCTGCTGCTCCATTCTCCTGTGCAACCTGTGCCATCTCTGGTGCATTGATCAATTCATCGTTAAATCCCTTTCGGATCTTAACTGTAACCGGGATATCCACAGCATCTACAACTGCTTTGATCACTTTCCCTGCTAATTCCGGATTCTTCATCAATGCGGATCCATCACCGTTATTCACGATCTTTGGAACCGGACATCCCATGTTGATATCGATCATCTGAAACCGCCCATCATTGACTTTCGCTGCCATCTGACCCATGATCTCTGGATCGGATCCAAAAATCTGAATCGCTACTGGAATTTCCTTCGGATCTGTTGCCATCAATGGCTCAGATTTACGGTTCCCATAGTATAATCCTTTGGCACTTACCATCTCAGTGCACATCATTCCAGCACCCTGTTCTTTACACAACAAACGATATGGTAGATCTGTAACTCCTGCCATCGGTGCAAGTGCTAACGGGTGTTCAATTGTAATATCTCCAATAACCAGAGGTTTTAATTTATTGCTTCTCATAAATGATCTGTAATCCCTTCAATGTTAATGTTGGATCGTAATAGTCGATCTCATCAACCGTCTGTGCGATCATATTTCCAAGGCCTCCGGTTGCGATAACTTTCATGTTATCAAAGCCTGTCTCTTCTTTCATCTTCTGTACCATATATTTTGTCTCACCAACAACTCCATAGTACAAACCTGCCTGCATACTGTCAATCGTGCTGTTTGCAAGGATCGTCTTTGGTTTTAAGATTTCAATCTCTGGCAGACGTGCTGCATCTCTATATAGTACATTTGCTGAAGTGCGAATTCCCGGTGCGATCACACCTGCTAAGAATACGCCATTCTCTGTGACAATATCGTATGTTGTTGCAGTTCCATAGTCAATGACGAGTGCTGGTCCGCCATATATTTCATATCCTGCAACCAGATCCACGATCCTGTCTGCTCCAACTTCTCTTGGATTAAATCTTCCAAGATTGATCCCTGTCTTGATCCCAGGTCCTACAATGATCGGTTTTACATCAAAATATTTGATCAAACCACTACTCAGTGAATGCATGATATTTGGCACAACGGATCCTATGATCGCTGCCTTCACTTCACCTTCATCCAATCCTTTTTCCTTTAATAGGCTTGAAATCAGAATTCCAAATTCATCGGATGTTCTTGGTAACTTTGTTGTAATTCGAAATACCTCTATAATCTCTTTTCTTTTGAATACGCCGATCGTTATATTGGTATTCCCAACATCGAGTGCTAATAACATAATTTATACCTCATCTTCTCCCAAAAGGAATATTTTATAATATAGTTCCAAGGACTCCCAGAAATCCTGTTTTTCCTGTCTTAGTTTCTTGATCATCAGTTCACTTCCGATCTCATCGTAAAAGAAATCATTATCTTCCACATGAGTAACAAAATTTAATTTGCCTTCTTCATCGAACTCTAATGTCAAGACTCCGCCGACTTCTGCTGTAAATAGTACACATGCAATCTGCAGTTCCTGTTTGATCTGTTCTGGTAATCCAGAAAAATCAGGGTTTAAGTAATATTTCTTCTCATATGCATTGGAACCGCATAATGTAACTTTATCCTGATACATGTTTTTGTATTTCTCCTTGTTTCTTGTATATATTCTCGGAATCTCTTATACGTATCCCAAGATACCTCTTACTGATACCTCTCCGGATGAAACTTCTGATACCTTTCCATCTTCATCCTCTACCAGTAATTCTCCACGATGATTGATGCCTCTTGATAAGAATATCTCTTCTTTGGAACCTCTGACAACCTTGATCTTCTGGTCTGTATGTACCAGAAGTTTATTGTATTCATCTTGCAACATGCTAAGATCTTCTGTCTTCAAAAACATATCGTAATATTTCTCAAAACATTCTAACACTTTCGCTGCCAATGGAGCTCTCTTGATCTTTCTTCCTCCCTCGATCTGGAGTGAAGTTGCCTTATCACTTAAATCTTCTGGAAAATGATCGATATTTACATTGATACCAAGTCCCACTACAATGTAATTGATCTCATCCATCTGAAGGCTCATCTCTGTTAGGATTCCACAGATCTTCTTTCCATTCACAATGATATCGTTTGGCCATTTGATCTTTGCCCGAATTCCTGTTGTCTCACAGATTGCTTCATTTACCGCTAATGCAGTAACTAACGTAAGCATAGAAGAATTCTGAGCTTCGATCTGAGGTTTTAGAAGAAAGCTCATCGCGATCCCTGCTCCAGCTTCTGCCAACCAGCTTCGTCCTCTTCTTCCTTTTCCCATCGTCTGTTCTTCTGTGATCGCAACGGTTCCGTGACCGGCACCTGCCTCTGCCAGACGGCGGATCTCAAGATTTGTAGAATCCATTGTCTCATAACAATGAAGATCTTTTCCAAGCCATTTGGTATGAAGGCAGGATGCTACTTCTTCTTTTATCAAAAGATCTGGTTCCATCATAAGTTTATAGCCTTTATTTGTCACAGAATCAATCTCGTAACCTTCTGCTCTTAATGCTTTGATATGCTTCCAGACAGCAGTCCTTGAAACTCCCAACCGCTCACAAAGCTGCTGTCCTGATATATAATCATCTGCATTCTTTAATTCCTTGAGAATCTTACTTTTCATTGAATATCCTATCTCCTAATATTCTCCTAAAGTCGCTACCATAACAGCTTTGATCGTGTGCATACGATTTTCTGCTTCATCAAAAATCACATCTGCATAATGTTCAAAAACATCTTCTGTGATCTCATGTCCTTTAACTGCTGGCAGGCAATGCATAACAACTGTAGTATCTTTTCCTGTCATCTCTAACATTTCTTTATTTACCTGATATGGTCTTAATAAAGCAATTCTTTCTGCTGCCTTGTCTTCTTCACCCATAGATGCCCATACGTCTGTGTAAATGCAGTCTGCACCTTCCACAGCTTCTTTCACATCTTCTGTAAAACGGATCTTAGCTCCAGATTCTTTCGCATACTCTTCGCACTGTTTTACCAGTTCTTCATTTGGCCATAAACTCTTTGGTGCTAAGCATGTGAAATTCAATCCCATCTTACTGCATCCGATCATTAAAGAGTTGCTCATGTTATTTCTTCCGTCTCCAGCGAATACAAAGTTTAATCCTTTGATCTCTCCAAACTGTTCTCTTAATGTTAAGAAGTCCGCTAAGATCTGTGTTGGATGGTAATCATCTGTTAAACCATTCCATACTGGAACTCCACTGTATTTTGCTAATTTCTCTACGTTCTCATGTAAGAATCCACGAAATTCTATCCCGTCAAACATTCTTCCAAGAACTCTTGCTGTATCTTCTACAGATTCTTTGTGTCCTAACTGAATATCATCTTTTCCTAGATATTCTGGGTGTGCACCCTCATCAACACATCCGATCGTAAATGAACATCTTGTTCTTGTACTTGGTTTTTCAAATAAAAGAGCAATATTTTTCCCTTTTAGACTGTTTCCTGTGATCCCTTTTTTCTTATCTGCTTTTAATTTCGCTGCTAAATCTAAAAAATAACCAATTTCTTCTGGTGTAAAGTCTTTTAATGTTAAGAAACTTCTTCCCTTTAAGCTTGTCTTTGCGTCCATCTTTTGTTCCTCCATTTTGTTGTGTCTTGGATGTCTCTGCCCTTTGATCCCTATCAGACATCATATAGTTGTTATTATATAGGAATGCATCTTTGAAAACAACCCGAAACCCTTATATTTCAAGGATTTCCTTGCATTTTTTCGCAACCATTTCACCTAATTTCCTATGACTTTCTCTTGTCAGGTGGCAGGCATCGATTTCGGAAGCTTTTGCATATTTTGCTGCATCCAGAAATTCAATGTTATGAAACTTTGCCCAGTCTTCATAAATCGGTGCCAATCTCTTGGAATAACTGATCCCTCTTTCAAATCCCATCTCTTCTCCACTTGGGATCTCTGTCAGATCATCCCCAAGATGCGGTGGTGCCATTAAAAGGATCTTTGCGGATCGTCCATCTTGTCTCTTCTGTGGAGTGATCGATTTGATCATCTTGATCAGACGGTCGATCCCTTTTCCGATATCTGTTGGTGTTGCCTGAAAACGGATCTTAAGGTCATTCGTTCCAAGCATTAACACTACCAGATCGATCGGTCCGTGGCTGTGTAAACATGGATCTAAATATGTTGCACCATTTCTTCCTGGTCTTAACTCATCTTCAAAACTTGTTGTTCTGCCGTTTAATCCTTCCGGAATCACGATCGCAGAATCTTTCAGTTCCTTTTGCAAAATGGTTGTCCATCGTTCTTCATATTCATAACGGAATCCATTTTCCGGATTATAGCCATAAGTATTAGAATCTCCATAACAAACGATTGTCTTCATCTTTTATCTCCCATCAATATCAAACATGGCAAAAGCCGGAACACCTCTTCAGTGCTCCGGCATACCGCCAAGGGTTGTCATATTTTCATAAACATTTTCTGATCTTACTGTTCTTTTACAGTGTCTTGTACCTGCTCTTCGATCAGATCTGCAATATTCTTCTCATCGTCTTTGGCAACTTCTGTAATTGATTTTACAAGACCTGCCATCCCCTGAATCTCAGATGGGATAATGATCTTTGTAGCTTTTCCGTCAGCTGCTTTAGCAAATGCTTCTAAGCTCTTTAACTGGATGACTGCATTGTCAGCTTTGGCTGCCTTGATTGATTCAATACCCTGTGCATTCGCTTTCTGGATTGCACGGATCGCTTCTGCCTGACCTTCTGCTTCACGAATCGTTGCTTCTTTCTTCGCTTCCGCACGAAGGATTGCTGCTTCCTTATCTCCCTCTGCCTGAAGGACCATAGATTCTTTCTGTCCTTCTGCACGTAAGATCGCGGACTTCTTCTCACCTTCTGCGATCAGAATCGCTTCTCTTCGTTCACGTTCTGCTTTCATCTGTTTCTCCATGGCATCCTGAATGGCTGCTGGTGGAATGATGTTCTTAAGTTCCACACGGTTTACTTTGATTCCCCATGGATCTGTCGCAACGTCAAGTGTTGCTCTCATCTGTGTATTGATCGTCTCTCTGGAAGTTAATGTCTCATCTAATTCCAGATCACCGATGACATTTCGAAGTGTTGTAGCTGTCAGATTCTCGATTGCCATGATCGGGTTCTCTACACCGTAACTATATAATTTTGGATCAGTAATCTGAAAATATACAACTGTATCGATCTGCATCGTAACGTTATCTTTTGTGATAACTGGCTGTGGTGGAAAATCCACAACCTGCTCTTTTAAGTTGACTTTTCTTGCAACACGATCAATAAATGGGACTTTGACATGAAGTCCTACAGACCATGTTCCCTGATAAGCACCCAGTCGTTCTACAACATAAGCATGTGCCTGCGGCACGATACGCACTGTGGATGAAATGATCATCGCAAGCAATGCGATAACAATAATAAATAAAATAATCGACATAATCATCTTATACCTCTCTTTCTACGATCAGTTTCACGCCTCGGATTTCTTTTACGATCACTTCGCTGCCTTCTGGAATGATTTCTCCAGCCTCAAAGCTTCTCGCAGTCCAATCCTGGCCATTTAACTGAACCAACCCTTTGCTTTCCATGTTATTGATCGTTTCTTTGACAAGTGCTGTCTGTCCAATCAATGCATCGGTATTCGTTTTTTGCACCTTGCTGTTTAAATATCGTTTGGCAACTGGTCTTGTCAGTGCAAACAACAGACATGTTACCACGATAAATATCAACATCTGTACCCAAAACGGAACACCAAATAGTGCTGCGATCGCTGCAACAACGGCTCCACCTGCAAACCAGATACTTGTAAGTCCAAGTGTCATGATCTCAACAAGTAAAAATACCGCGGATGCGATCAGCCAATAAACTGCATACATTTAATCCACCCCCTGTCTCTGGCGTCTTGCCTCATAAACTAAAAGGCCTGATGCCATGGCTGCATTTAATGATTCTACCTTACCACACATTGGAATCTTGATCTTCTTTTGTACTTTGTCTGTCAACTTATCTGTCAGACCATTTCCCTCATTGCCAATGAAAAATGCGGTTCCTTTTTGATAATCTTCCTTCGTATAGTCTGTTCCATTGAGATGTGCTGCATACGTGATGATATTCTTTTGTTTCATCGTTTCTGCGACTTCTAAAAGATCATCGACATAGACAAATGGCACACGAAATATTGATCCCATCGTGGAGCGCGTAACCTTTGGATTATAAATATCTACTGTATCATGACTCATGATAACACCATTGATCCCTGCACCCTCTCCTGTTCGAAGGATCGTCCCGAGATTCCCCGGATCCTGAAGATTCTCAAGCACCAGAAATAATGGTTTTTCCTGTTCTAGAAGATCTTCTAAAGAATATTTCATCATCTTCACCAGTGCAAGAACTCCCTGTGGTGTCATCGTATCGGAAATCTCTTTCATAACTTGAGGTGATACCAATTCCACATCCATATGTTCAAAAATCACTCTATGTTCGTTATAAAAATCTTCAGATGCATAGACTTTATATAAATATTCTTCTGGGATCTCTGTAAACATACGAATTCCCTCTACAAGAAATAATTCTTGTTTTCTTCTTTCTCTTGCACTCTTCTTTAATTTGATGATCTGTTTGATCTGCTTATTCTGAGTGGTTGTGATCATATTCTTATCCACCTCCGATCTATTATTTTCTTAATTTGACCAGATCTTCTTTCTTACCGATCAGCACAAGATTTTCCTCATCTTTGATCGGTTTCGTTGGATCTGGAGCCCCGTCAACACCACCTTCTCCTTCGATCGCGATGACGTTAACGTTATATTTTCCACGGAAATTAATGTCTACTAATGATTTGTTGATCCATTCTTTTCTTGCTGGTACTTTAACGATACTTGTGTCTGCAGAGAGATCAAACAGATCTGTCATACTTCCTCCAAGCAGATTGTTTGCGATCCTTGCTCCCATCTCTTCTTCTGGATAAACGATCTCATCGACTCCAACACGTTTTAATATCTCTCCTTTTAAAGTTCCGTCTGCCTTCGCAAGAACATATGGCACACCGATCTCTTTGACGATCATCAATGCCATAACACTGGCATCTAAATGCTCTGCCGTTGCGATCACAACTGCATCCATTCCTTCCAATCCGATGTTGTTCATCATTTCTTTATCAGATATATCCGCACAGACTGCACAAGTTACTTTATCTGCGATATCTCTTACAAGATCCTCATCTTTATCAACTGCCAGTACTTCTGCTCCACCTTTAGCAAGTGACCTTGCGATGCTGCTTCCAAACTTTCCAAGTCCTAAAACTGCAACTGACTTCTTCATTCTTCTCCGTTACCTCCGTTGCGATATCATGTTATAATGTGAATCTATTTCACTTATAAGATCAGATCCTGTTCCGGATACATGACCATCTTTTTCTTATTCTTCTGTGAAAAACCGATCGCCATAGAGATCGGTCCGACACGCCCTAAGTACATGGTAATGATGATAATCACTTTCCCTGCGATTGTCAAATTCGGTGTCAATCCTTTGGTTAAACCAACTGTCGCGAGTGCTGATACACATTCATAGCATGAATCCATAAAAGTCCCGTGATCAAATACCAACAGCAATAACACAGATGTCATCAGCACGATCAGGTTGATCACAATGATCGCAAGTGCCTTCGACAACAGATTCTGTGGAACTCTTCGTTTAAATAACGTAATTGATTCTTCTTGTTTTGCCACAGAGAGCACACAAAATACAAGAATTGCAAATGTCACTGTCTTGACACCGCCTGCAGTACCAGTTGGTGATCCTCCGATGATCATCAGAAACATAGAAACCAGCGAAGATGCATCCGTCAATGCGCCCTGTGCTACCGTCTCAAACCCTGCGGTACGTGTCGTCACAGACTGAAACAGTGATGCCTGTATCTTCTGTGGCAATGACAGACTCTCCATAGTTGCTGGATTATGATATTCAAACAGAAAGATCAATATTGTACCAAACAAGATCAAAAATGACGTAATGGATAACACGATCTTGGTCTGAAATCTCCATTGTTGTATCATCCTTTTTACAGGAACTTTATCTTTTACGATCTTTTTGAATCCCTGCCAAAGATCTTTCCATACAACAAATCCAAGACCTCCCAGGATGATCAGCCCCATTGTCGTAAAATTCATAACTGGATTCGTTACATAGCTTCGCAGACTGTCGTCTCTTACAATATCCATTCCTGCATTACAAAATGCCGAGATTGAATTAAAGATTGCTGCCCATATTCCATATCCAATGCCAAATTCCGGCACATACTGAGTCGCATAAAGAACTGCTCCAATTCCTTCTATGATCCCTGTCCCGATCAGAATCTTCTTAACTAATGGAACTAAACCTGTCATTGTATTAAGACCCATAGACTCCTGGATCAACATTCTATTTCCAAGAGTGATCCTCTTTCGAAGCATAAAAAACATTCCGGTTGTGATCGTAATGACACCAAGTCCTCCGATCTGTACAAGCAATATGATCACTGCCTGCCCAAATATACTCCAATGTGTCATTGTTGTCTCAACGATCAAACCCGTCACACACACAGATGTTGTTGCTGTAAATAATGCATCAATATAAGGCGTTGCCTGCCCGCTTTGTGTTGCGATCGGCAGTGCAAGCAGTATCGATCCTGCAAATATTGTAATTAAAAATCCAAGCAATATGACCTGTACCGGTCGTAACTCTTTCATAAAATAATGCTCCTATATAGAGAAATAGAGGAATCCTAGATAAACAGGATTCCTCTAAGATCATGTTTTATTTATTTTCCTAATAAATGTGCGATCTGAAGCTGATATTCATCGATATCTTTTGTCATTGCGAGTCCTTCGTCAATGTCCATATCCATGAATCTTCCGTTCTGGTATCCAACAACACGGTTTGTCTTTCCTGCACATAATAAGTCAACTGCGTAAGCACCCATCATAGAAGCGTATACACGGTCTTTTGCTGTTGGGCTTCCACCACGCTGCATATGTCCAAGAATCGTAGCACGTGTTTCAATACCTGTTGCAGATTCGATTCTCTTCGCCATACTGTAAGAATGTCCAACACCTTCGGCATTGATTACCATATGATGTGTCTTACCTTTTGCTCTGTTACGAAGTAAATGTTCGATGATCTGCTGTTCTACCTTAGGAAGGTTTCCATCAAAGCTTTCTGGGATCAGGATATCTTCTGCTCCTGTTGCCATACCACACCATAATGCGATATATCCAGCTCCACGTCCCATAACCTCTACGATACTACATCTTTCATGAGATGTTGATGTATCACGGATCTTGTCGATCGCTTCCATCGCTGTGTTAACAGCTGTATCGAATCCGATCGTATATTCTGTACATGCGATATCTAAGTCGATCGTTCCTGGAACAGCGATCGTGTTGATTCCAAGCGCTGCTAACTTCTTAGCTCCCTGGAAAGAACCGTCTCCACCAATAACTACCAATCCGTCGATTCCATGTGCTTTACAGATCTCAGCACCACGTTTCTGACCTTCTTCTGTCTTAAATTCTTCACATCTGGCTGTGAAAAGGATTGTACCTCCACGGAAGATCGTATCGGCTGTTTCTGTTGGTGTTAAATCGATGATGTCTTCGTTTAACAGTCCATTGTAACCTTTACGGATTCCCTTAACTTTTAATCCTCTTTCTTTACCAATTCTGGCTACGGCACGCACTGCTGCGTTCATAGCAGGTGCATCTCCACCACTTGTTAAAACTCCAATTGTTTTAATGTTTGGTTTTCCCATTTGCAATATCCTCCAATTATTAATCCATACAATTCTTAACTTGGCTTTTATTCTAATCCATTTAAAGAAATTTTTCAATAGTCTTTGTTATATTCCTAACGATCTAACCCGAATATTTTCTTTTCCATATCGTTTTTCGAGATCAAATAATAAATTCTCGTCACCAGAAACCATATAATCTCTCCCTAGACGGTTCACAGCACGTTCTGTTTTGCAATAGATCACCACTGGATTTTTACCGGGATAGGAAGTTAAAATACCTTTTAATGCATCCTCTTCTTTAAAAAATGCTTCTTTATCCGCAAATTGTACCCATAATTCCTGTCTGCTATCCTCAAAACTGATGATCTGATTACATATGACTTTGCTTTCTTCTTCAGAAATCTGTGTTGTTCCTTTGATAAATACTTTGGCATCTTCTCTTAAAAGAGACTGATATGTCGCATACTGTCTTGGAAATACGACAACTTCCACGGTTCCTCTTAAGTCTTCCAGTGTGATAAATGCCATATTCTGATTCTTCTTCGTAAGTTTCACACTCATCTCACTGATCAAACCGCCAATGATACAGCTTTCCCGATCGTGAATCTTTGTCTTTCCTGTTTCTTCATCGATCACAAAATCAGAAGTATGTGCTGTTACACTTCGTTCAAGGCGTTCTATATCATCCTCTAAAGGATGTCCACTGACGTAGATCCCAAGCACTTCCTTTTCCATGGCAAGTTTCTGCTCTTTCTCATATTCCCCAACATCTGGATAGGAAATCTGAAAAGACTGCTGGTCTTCTTCTCCAAGAAGATCCATCAGACTCATCTGTCCTGCGATCTCATTTTTCCGTTCTTTCTGGATACTATCGATCACACTGGCGTAGACGATCATCTGCTGCTTTCTTGTTACATGAAAACAATCTAAAGCTCCCGATTTGATCAGATTTTCTACAGTTCGTTTATTGATCTCTTTGCTTGATAATCGTTCCACGAGATCTTTAAAATCTCTGTATGATCCATTTAAATTTCGTTCTCTTATGATCGCTTCAATGACTGGCCGTCCCAGACTCTTGATCGCAGTCAGTCCATAGCGGATATTTCCATGGTCTACAGAGAACGCACCCTCTCCATAGTTAATATCTGGTGGCAAAATCTTAATTCCTAATTTCTTGCAGGCATAACTGTATTCTGAAATCTTGTTTGTATTTCCAAGAACAGAGGTTAACAAGGCTGCCATAAATTCTACTGGATAATGGCATCTTAAATAGGCTGTACGATAGGCAACTACTGCATATGCTGCCGCATGAGATTTGTTAAATGCATATTTTGCAAAGTCTAACATCTCATCCCAGATCTGGTTCGCTGTCTTTTCATCAATACCGTTATTGATACATCCTGGAATTCCTTCTTCTTCATTTCCATAAACGAAATTCTGTCGTTCTTTGATCATGACATCGCCTTTTTTCTTGGACATCGCACGACGTACAAGGTCACTTCGTCCAAGCGTATATCCGGCTAGTTTCATAACGATCTGCATAACCTGTTCCTGATAAACGATACATCCATAGGTTGGCTCCAGAATCTCTTCCATCTGTTCACATTCATAATGTATACTTTCCTGATGATTCTTTCCCTCAATGTATCGTGGAATAAAGTCCATTGGTCCCGGTCGATACAAAGAAATTCCAGCAATGATATCTTCCATATTCTGTGGTTTTAGTTCTTTCATAAATGACTTCATTCCTGAACTTTCCAACTGAAACACACCTTCTGTATGACCATTTCCAATCATCTCATAAACTTCTTTGTCTGTCGGATCAATTTTCGTGATATCAAAATCCGGCACTTTTCTTCGCACCATTTTCTCTGCATCCTGAATGACTGTTAATGTACGAAGTCCCAAAAAGTCCATCTTCAGCAGACCAAGTTCTTCAATCGTTGTCATCGTAAACTGAGTAACAGCTGCGTTATCTGCACCTGTTGCTAATGGCACATATTCATCAATCGCTGTCTTACCGATCACGACCCCAGCTGCATGCATGGAGGCATGTCTTGGAAGTCCTTCTAGTCTCTTCGACATATCGATCAGATAATGTGTTTCTTCGTCCTGCTCATAAGCATTTCTCAAGTCCTTGCTGATCTTTAATGCTTTATCGATCGTAATATTTAATTCATTTGGAACCATCTTTGATATTCCATCTACTTTTGCATATGGAATATCCAAAACTCTTCCGACATCACGGATCACAGCCCTTGCAGCCATAGTTCCAAAAGTGATGATCTGTACCACTTGATCTTTCCCGTATTTTCTTACAACATAATCAATGACTTCCTGTCTTCTCTCATAACAGAAATCCACGTCGATATCGGGCATGGATACACGTTCTGGATTTAAGAAACGTTCAAACAGCAGTTGATACCGGATCGGATCGATATCTGTGATCTCCAAACAGTAAGAAACGATACTTCCGGCTGCGGAACCACGACCAGGTCCCACTGCGATCCCATGTTCTTTTGCATAATGAATGAAATCCCATACGATCAGAAAATAATCAACATATCCCATATTTTCAATAGTTTTCAATTCATAATCCAGCCGCTCTCTTAATTCTTTTGTAATATTCGGATAACGACGTTTTAAGCCTTCTTCGCATAAATGGTTCAGATACGTAACTGCAGTGTATCCTTCTGGCACATCATATTCTGGCACTTTCTGTTCTCCAAATACGATTTCAACATTACAACGTTTGGCAATCTTGCCTGTATTCTCGATCGCTTCTCTTGCATATGGGAACAATCTCTGCATTTCTTCCGGAGATTTTAAATAATACTGACCTCCTTCATAACGCATACGGTCTTCATCCTGCACTTTCTTCCCCGTCTGGATACAAAGCAGGATATCGTGTGCCTCGGCATCTTCTTTAAATGTATAATGAATATCATTTGTAGCAACCAGATCAATTCCTGTCTCTTTTGACATCTTAAGCAGTGCCGTATTTACTTTTGTCTGGTCTGGAATTCCGTGATCTTGCAATTCCAGGAAGAAATTGTCTTTTCCAAAAAGATCCTGTAATCTCAACGCCGTATTCTTTGCTTTTTCGTAGTTATTTTCACGGATATAAGTTGCAACTTCCCCAGCAAGACATGCACTTAATGCGATCAGACCTTCCTTGTATTCTTCCAGAACTTCATAATCTACTCGTGGCTTGTAATAAAATCCTTCGGTAAACCCCCTGGAAACGATCTTCATCAAGTTATGGTAACCCGTGTCATTTTGGGCAAGAAGTACCAGGTGATAGTATTTTTTATCTCCCTGACTGGCTTCTTTATCGAATCTCGAACCAGTTGTTACATAAATCTCGCATCCAATGATCGGTTTGATTCCTTCTGCTTTCGCTGCCCTGTAAAAATCGATCACTCCGTACATCGCTCCATGATCGGTGATCGCAATGCTGTCCATGCCAAGCTCTTTTGCCTGATGAACTAGCTCCTTGATCTTACTGGAACCATCCAGCAGACTGTATTCTGTATGGACATGTAAATGTGTAAAACTCATGAACCCTCTTTTCTAATATGTTTTTTGTATTTTCTGGCTATCATTTTATCATACAACTTCATTTTATGCTATAATCTGTAGATAACAGCATAAATTTTTTAAACCGTTATCATCAATCACACCTATGCTGAAATCTAACAGTGAAAGAAACGAGGTTTTCTATGGAGAATATAACAATTCAAGACATTTTAGAAGCAACAGACGGAACACTTTTATGTGGTGATCCTTCCATGAAGATTGACCACTTAAGTACGAATTCTATGGAGATCAGTCCTAACACTTTATTTGTACCGATCATCGGAGAACGTGTTGATGCCCATATTTTTATTCCTAATGCATTAAAAGAAGGCGGTGCCTGCTTAACACAAGAACATACAGAAGCTTCAGGAAATGCTCCATACATCAAAGTTCCTGATACTTTGACAGCCATGCAGCAGATTGCTGCCTATTACAGAAATAAAATGTCTCTTCCGATCATCGGCGTTACTGGAAGTGTTGGTAAAACAACAACCCGCGAGATGATCGCACATGTTTTAAAGGGCAAATACAAAGTATTTGAAACGATTGGCAATCAAAACAGTCAGGTTGGTGTTCCATTAACATTAGATCATCTGACATCCGAAGATGAGATCGGTGTTCTTGAGATGGGAATGAGTGAAAAGGGACAGATCACAACTCTTGGTAATATCATCCATCCAAACGTTGGTGTTGTCACAAATGTTGGTGTTTCACACATTGAGATGATGGGTTCCCGAGACAATATCTGTATCGAAAAATTAGATATCCAGAATGGTCTGCCTGAAGATGGTGTCCTATTCTTAAATGGAGATAATGATATGATCCGTAAACATATCGATTATGTCAAAAAACCATATGAATTTTACGGTTTCGCAGATGATTGTACTTACCGTGCAGAAAAAATCCGTGAAAAAGGTGGACAAACTTTATTTGAATTCCACTATGGTGATATGAAAGAACCTATCACTTTAAATGTACTTGGAAAGCATAATGTATCCAATGCATTAGCCGCCATTGCGATCGGACTTCGCTATGATGTTCCAATGAGTGCGATCAAGGCACAGTTATCCACATTTTCTGGTCAGCGACAGAATATTATCCACGTTAACGACTATATTCTGATCGATGATGCGTATAATGCAAGCCCAGATTCCATGAAAGCAAGTTTAAGTATTTTATCTGAATTTAAGACACGTGGAAGAAAGATCGCTGTCTTATCTGACATGTTAGAACTTGGACCAGATTCACCGGAATACCACAAAGAAGTGGGACGTTTTATCGCTACAACAAAAGTGACAGATCTCTTTATCACTGGTGAACTTTCCAGACATTATATTGAGGAAGCATGGAAGGAAAATCCTTCTCTTCATACCCGTGCATTTTCTTCTAACGGAGAACTGATCGCTTTCCTTGAAACTTACTTAAAGAAGAACGATGTCGTACTGATCAAAGGTTCTAACGGCATGAATCTTAAAGAAGTAAGTAAAGCTTTGATGGCTTGATTGTATCAAAAATAGAACATTATTTTCTCTTGACATTCTTTTTTTATAGGACTATTATGAGTGCAACGAAATACAGAATGCAATGAGCAGGACACATCGATATTTGAATTCTTTTCCAGAGAGTTGCCGGTTGCTGTGAGGCAATAAAGAACTTATATCCATATCCCCTGCGAGCAGTCAGCTGAACATGATAATTCATTAATAAGTGCGACCGGGATCCTTCCGTTATCAAGGAGCACATTAAATGATGTGACTAAGGGATTACGATTTGAGTAATAAAAAGAAGTGGTACCGCGGAGAATATTCGTCTTCTGGAATGCTGAGCAAGCATTTCAGGAGATTTTTTTTACTCATTTTTATTGTATCCTGTGTTTTGAATACATTTTATTTTATGATAGAGTTTATTTTAAGAGGAGTGATTAAGAATGAATAGCTTAACAATCGTAGCAATCGCAATCGTCGTATTAGTTGCTGGTTATGCCCTTTACGGACGCTGGTTAGCTAAGACATGGGGAATTGATCCTAAAGCGAAAACCCCAGCTTACACACATGAAGATGGTGAAGATTACATCCCGACACCAAAAGCCGTTGTATTTTCCCATCAGTTTTCATCCATCGCAGGTGCAGGTCCTGTTACCGGACCGATCATCGCCGCAATGTTTGGATGGCTGCCAGTTCTTCTCTGGCTGTTGATCGGTGGTATCTTCTTCGGAGCCGTTCAGGATTTTACAGCTCTTTACGCTTCTGTAAAGAATGAAGGAAAATCCATGGGTGTCCTGATTGAGAAATACATTGGTAAAACAGGAAGAAAATTATTTCTTCTGTTCTCCTGGTTATTTACTTTACTTGTAATCGCAGCTTTCACAGATATGGTTGCCGGAACCTTTAACGGATTTACAGTAACTGGTGCTAAAAGTTCACCAAACGCTGCCGCTGCTTCTATCTCTATGTTATTTATCTTAGGAGCTGTTGTTTTCGGATTATTCACAAAATATGTAAAACCAAACCAGAAAGTAGAATTTGTTGCAGGACTTGTATTACTGATCGTTATGTTAGCCGTTGGTATTGCCTTCCCATTATATTTTACAAAAAATACTTGGATCGCAGTCGTTATGGTTTACTTATTCCTTGCATCTGTTATGCCAATGTGGCTAATGATGCAGCCTCGTGACTATTTAAGTACCTTCTTATTAGTCGGAATGATCATCGGTGCTGTTCTTGGTGTATTTGTTGCCCATCCAGCAATGAACTTACCAGCATTCAGCGGATTTAATGTTGGTGGAAAAAGCTTATTCCCTACATTATTTATCACGATCGCCTGTGGTGCTGTTTCAGGATTCCACAGTTTGGTATCTTCCGGAACATCATCTAAAACAGTCAGCAATGAAAAAGACATGCTTTGTGTTGGATATGGATCTATGATGGTAGAATCTTTATTAGGTGTTATCGCCTTAGTTGTTGTCGGTGCAGCAGCTGTCGGTGGTAAAATGCCTGAAGGAACACCATTCCAGATCTTCTCAGGAAATGTAGCTGGATTCTTAACATTACTTGGAATCCCTAAACATGTAGCTACTTGCTTTATGACAATGTGTGTTTCTGCACTTGCATTAACATCCCTTGACTCTGTAGCAAGAATCGGACGTATGTCATTCCAGGAATTATTCATGGGAGAAGCTGCTGATGGCTCTGATCTTACAGGGGTAAGAAAATTATTTACAAACAAATATTTCTCAACTGTTATCACATTATTCTTCGGATTCTTATTATGCTTAGGTGGATACAACAACATCTGGCCATTATTCGGAGCCGCAAACCAGTTATTAGCATCTTTGGTATTGATCGCATTATCTGTCTTCTTATTAACAACAGGAAGAAAAGGATGGATGTTATACGCACCTATGTGCATCATGTTAGTTGTAACATTTACAGCCCTTGTACAGGCCGTGATTGGAATCTTTACAAAGATCTTTGTAACAGGTGGATTCGTATTTATGATCGATGGATTACAGTTGATCGTCGCTTTACTTCTGATGGCACTTGGACTTATGGTTGCAGTTTCCTGCTTTAAGAAACTGTTCCAGAAAAGCCATGAAGGAACAGATAATAGATCTACACATGCAACTGTGTAAATTTTAATTGTATGACGGAAATGTATTAAGTATTCATAAAAATATAAAGAAAGATAGAGGTACGAAAAACGAATTTCATTTCGTACCTCTATCTTTCTTTATATTTTTATGAATACCTGAAGACATTCTCGTATAAAATTAAGAATTTCCAAAC